>JAABUS010000104.1_pt1 | contig 198577 bp, 53 predicted proteins | sample 5560161 | NCBI WGS metagenome assembly JAABUS01 (sample SAMN10711885, study PRJNA513376) | rock metagenome | isolation source: Antarctica rocks | place: Antarctica: Victoria Land, Trio Nunatak nord | collected 2016-01-04 | reverse complement strand
AAGTGATATATTTGTCTTTTTAAGAATTATATTATTGATTTAAATTTATTAAATTATTAGTTTTTTATATATTATTAAATAGAGTATTCTTAAATAAGAAAGATCTTAATAATTTAATAATAAAACAATTAATTCTTGATTAAAATATTGCAATATTTATAATAAAAAAATTATTATAAATATTGTAACATCTTAAACAAGAATTAAGAAATTAAGAATTCGAATTCTTTTTAAGATACAATTTATTTTTTTATTTTTTGTATTCAAACTTTAAAGATAGTAATAAGAAAAACAATAATAAAAATATTAATAAGAGCAAAAATAAAAAGAATTCAAAAAAAGAAAAGTAATTTAAACAAATCTATGTAGAATAAGATTGTCAAACTATTTAACAAGAAAAGTTAAATCAATAATTTAGTTCTATTTATTCAAATAGTTCGAATGCATTATTATAATACATTATTAAATAATTTTATATCGAACAATTATAAAATAGAATATAATTTTTTATTATTTATTTCAAATTTTTTGTATATTAATAATAAGTTTTAACAATTTAAATCGAATTTTTCGAATAAAATTTCAATTTTAAGTATAGAAATTAATTTGAATTGTTAATTTTAATTTTTAAAATTAATTTGGATTTTCGATTTTAAATTTTGAAATTAATTCGATTCGATTCGAGTTAAATACTAGATTCGAACCCGTTAATTCGATTTGACGTAATTAGTCTAAGCAATTCGTAACAATAATAAATTAGAACTTAAATTTATTCTTAATTAATAATGTTTAATGTTTAATATAATACTTAATTATACGTTGTTGTATAACTTTCTTTAAAACAATGTTATTAAGCAAAATATATATATATCGAAAACTTTACAAAAGCAATAATTAAGAAGACAAAACTCTCTCTTAAATTTTAGCTAGAGATTGTATAAACAAATACGTATCTACGAAATTGCGTAGCAATTAATTTAATTGTTAATAACAAACTTACAAGATCTATAAAGATATTTATTAACATTTAATTATTTATTAATTATCTTTGTACAAAAAGATAAAAATACTACTTTTATATAAATTTTAGATTGTTTCTTGTTGAAAACATAATTTTTAATTTTTAATTAAAAATAAATAAGAGTTTGTTTAAATTATATAAACAAAATAGAGTTATTCTTTAAAATATAAGCATTAAATTTAAATAAAGTAATAAAATATAATATTATTAGATTTATGAAAAATAGAAAGAATAACAAAATGGATCTTAAGATAAACGTTAAGATTGTTAACGTTTTATTAAAAAAAAAAATATTAGCAAATTTCGCAAAGATGCAATTAAAAATATATATCTTAAATCTAGTTTAATTTAGCTTAAATATAGTTCAATCTAATTAATGTATTTTCTAAACTAATTAAAACAACAATTTAACAAACAAAATAATCAATAATTTATTACTAAAAATCTAAACAAGATTTGCAAATCTTTAAACACTTTTAAAGATAATATTTAAACGTTTTTGCATATTGCTATATAAAAGAGAAAACGAAATAATTTTACAAAGAATTTAAGAGAGTATAGTAGCAAAATTGTTTGTATAATAATAGTTTTTATAGTTTAAAATATAATTGATATCGAAATAATTATAGAATATAACTTTGTTGTTATTGATAAAGAAAATAAAATTGTTAATAAATTAATTTATAATAATTCTTGGATTGGATTAAACACTTATTTTTGCGTTCAATTCAATCTAACGAGTTTTGTTGAGTTCGAACGCAATTAAAAAATATGTTTAATAATCGAATATCTAAGCTTATTATTTATGTCAAGCGTTCGATCTAGCTTCAAGAAACTAGTTGTCGCAGATCTTATCTAATCTTAGCGTCGCCCTAATTATATATAGCTAGTCTTAGGATTCACGCTAGTCGCATGGGGATTAGTGCGTCTTGGTCGAACAAGTTAGATCGAATAGACAAACAAACTTCCTGTTCGCGTCTACTTAATCGAATAGATGCGTGTTCAAAAATTGACCCAAATAGTTAGATTAGACGCTTTCTTCGAGCTCGTAATCCGACCCGAAACTTATTCTAAGTTAATTATATTTGTATCAAAATTTCTAATATAAGCAATCTTGTTCAAAGAAAACTATTAAAAAAAACTATATAAATTGAATTACTCGCTCTTATCGCTAACAATATATAAGAGATTGTTATTTTCTTTTCGCATATTAATATTGTAATTAGCAAAGAAGTATTTAAAACAAAAATATATATTAACAAAATATTCAAAAAACTTAAAATAAAATTTGTTATCAAAGACTTTATTTAAGCTTTTAAAATTAATTACAACAATAGATTTATATCTATTATTAAGTTTAATATTCTAGAAATATTTTTAATTATTATTATATTAAAAAACTTAAAATATTATTAAATAAATATTAATAATATCTTTACAAAATCTTTTCTTAAAAAAAGAATTTATATAATATTTTTACTTAAAATTAATATATTTCTTAATTAATTTCTATATATTTTGCGAAATCTTTATAATTTTAAACAAGTTGTTTGAAACTAATATAAACATTGCGTTAAAATTTTTATTAAATTAGACTTTAAGCAATATAATATAAGTTCTTGTCTTTTATTATATTTTAAGTATTAAATTATATTTTTATTATATATTAATAAAATTGCTAATGTTGTATTTTTCTTAAATAGAATTAATTAATTTATATATAAGTTAAAACTTATATTTAATGTTAAGAATCTAAAACAAATAAAAAAAATCTTAATATTAAAATTACTTATAATCGAAAAATTAAATCTTTATCTTTTAATTAATCTTACTATTTAAACGAAATACTAAATAAACTACAAATGTTCGCTAATAAATATAATTTTTTCAAATTGTCTATAAATAAATACAAAAATCTTTGACTTATTAAACTTAAAAATAAGTATATTAATTAAAAAGATTATTAATATACAATCGAAAGCATAATATATATATTTATTTATACTTGTTCGAATATTGCATTAACAATAAAATATCTAAATTTAAATTTTTATTAATTTAGCAAAATATTATAAGTAAACTTTAAAATTTTTACTTTAAAATTTTTATTTTGTTGTTAACAAAAAATTAATATATAATAATAATAAAATTCTAAATAATTTATTATAATTCGAATTATGTTATTAACAAAATAAATCGAAAATTAATTTTAAAATATATATTTATAATAAATAAAAAATTAATTGTTTAAATATTACGCAAACAAAAGTTAATAACAACTTTTATAATTAAAGCAAAATATATAATTTTATTAATATGCGTTAAAGAAGATTAATAAATTATACAAATACTAAGAAATATTAATTATATTAAATATTTCGAAAATTTACTAAATTGTATTAATATTGTTAAAAATACAATATATGTATTTGCATTTTTTATGTAAATAATAAAAGATAATTAAGAAACTTTAATACTTGTTAAGAACGTTTATATTTACGAATTATCTAAATATATTAATGTAACATATTATTATATTAGATATCTTAACAAAAGTAATCAAATTTATATTAATTTCGTTTTAAGCGCTAATATAATAGCAAACGAATTAATAAAATTGTTATCTAAAAACAAGTTTAAGATCTTTGTTAAGCAACTTGAATTAAGAGATTTAAAGAACAATAAGAATTAATTTTGTTACAAACAAAAGATTAGTAAAGTTTAGTAAATACGTTGTCGACAAATAAGAGTATTGCGCAATGCAATAACAATATATTTAAAATTTATATATAAACGTAATATTAAATAAAGAAGTTAAAAAGTTGTTCGCTCAATTTTAATTAACTTGATTAGCGAGTTAGTTTAAATTAACTTAATCTAAATCAAATGCGCTAGACTTAATCGAGACTAACTTAGAGATTGCGATATATCGCGCAATCTTTGCGCTTTGTAGGTAAATTATTATTTGTTAGATAGAAGATTTATTATATTGTTAGTTATATCTTTTAATAGATATAATAAATAAACTTAAACATTTAATAATTCAAACTTTACTTAATACTATCTTTGTATTGAAAGAAATTAAGTTAATATACTTTTATGCAAATAGTATAGAAATCGACTCGACTTGTTGATTCCAATATTAGAAATCGAATTGTTAAGACTTTCGAATCAAATCAATACAAATTGTTAAAATCTGAATCGAAGATTTGATTCGAACTTGATAACTCGATCTAACGCGATCAATCTATTAATATATATATATATTTAATAACTAAAACAAATAAGTAATATTCGAAGATAAGTTAAAGAATATAATTTTGTAATTCTTATAGTAGAATAAAAATTTATTTGTATAATAAATTTATAATTATTTATTATAAGCATTCTTTAAGCTCTCTTTTAATACTTTTGACTAGAACAATTGAAATGCTTCAATTATTATAGAAAATTTTAGTTATTTAAATAGTTTTTATCAAAGATAGTAACTAGTACATTATTATTAAAATTGTTGTTAAAATAGAGTATTAAAAGTTAAACTTTAGTTATAATTAACATTAATAATATATTCTTGTCTTTCTTACTAATAGATTTAATGTTTATTAATAACTTTCTATTATTCGAGTTTTTGAGATAAGTTTTTTTACTTAAATTTATAGTAACAATAGAATCGAAACGTGCAATACTTATATAATATTCGATTTTATCGAATTTTTATATATTATTCTTTATTATATTGTATTTAATAATTTTTTTTTAATTTATTAAAATAAGTTTGTAGTATCTCTAAATTATATATATTCTTTCTATTAATTGTTAAAAACTTTTGTTTAATTTAAAAGAAATTTAACTAATAATTTAATTATTATGCTCAATAGATATAAAGAATTTAAATAAGAAATTCTTAAGTATAAAGAGTATTTGTTGTCATTTGTATTATATGTAGTCTAGCTAACAAGATAAGTAAATATTTGATTAAATATTTTTATAAAGCTAAATTTTATTTAGATTTTAAATCTTTATTATGCAAATTTTGTATTGTTGTTTTGAATTGAAAATCTCGTAGTTTAGATCGAAATCTATTATGTAAAATAATTATGTAAAATACGAAACTCGTGCGCAATTTCGACTCGATTAAAATCTTGACATATATTTATAACTTCAATAGTCTTCTAAATATAATCTTTGATAATAGCGTATATAGAAGTTATGTAATTAAATTTTGATAAATTTTTCAAAAAAATAAACAAAAAATATAAAGATTTAGTGATGCATGTATAACTGCCAAGCACTAAGCAAGGAATTTAGCGAAAGTGCAAGAGATAGATAATTTGATGTCTTACGACTTTTTCGTTTGAGAGTCTCGACTAGCTAAGCTAATGCTTATTAGTTCTAGCTTTTATAATTCTCACATTAAGCGAAGAATATACAACAATCTAGATGTCAAAAATAAGCTAACTTGCAAGATTTGTTCGATACTAATTATTTTCAAGACGTTGGCTCTTATCTCTATGTCAACAGCAATATCTTCAACTAGTCTAACTTCTCTGTTCGAGAGAATTCTGCGATATCTCTCTCTTTATAGAGTAGTAGTCTGTACATCTTGCAGATATGCAATTCAACTTAAGACAATTGTACGACATCTCAAAAAGATATATTGGATAAAACGCTTGGAGCGATAATCTTTCCTACATAATAACTCTATTTTATCTATTAAGAATATAAGTAATTGTATAATTTAGTTATCTAAAAATATTAATTTAACTTTTATATAAATTGTCTTTGTTCTAGACATTAAAATCAATCTTATTAGTATAATTGTTTTAAGAGACAAAAATATTAAATACTACTTTTTATTTAAACAATCTATCTATTTTAATTATAATAACTAGTATATAATCTTTGCAAATAACGTTAAACAATAATATTTTTTAAGATTTAAAATATCTAAAGTAATAAATCTACGCGGGATTAAATATTTTGCGCAAGCAGAAATTTAATAAAAAAAGAAATTTTACTTAGAGTGATCTTCGGGTCGGGTTTTTGGTCAAAATTCGAGTTCAACTCAATTGATATTTAATTAATAGTATTATCAATATTAGTTCAAATCAAGTAATTCTTTTTTTGTATCAAGAGTTATATTATAATCTAAATAGAAAGAAGTAAATTACCCAGTTTAGACTAGTGTTGATAGCTCTAGATAAACATTTAGTCTTTCGACTTTTTCTATTTTTAGTAATTGGGCGTGTTCAAGGATTACTCTACTTTTACTATATATTTAAAATAGCTAAGAAAACAATTAATATCAAGATTTAATATTGTTGTTTTGTCTATTTAAGCTATTAAAACGTTTTATTTAATATAAAGAAAATTATTGGAATAAAGATTGTAGAATTTGTTTTAGAAAACATGTAAATTTTGTCTAAAAATAAAGTAATAATTAGAATATTCTAAATATTCTATATTAAAAGCAATTGTATTTCTCGATTAAATTTATCTTAATATTAAAGATTTGCTATCTATAATATTTTGCAACAGTTGTTATTTCCTATTAATTAAAAATAACGTCTTTAACATATTTTTATCTATATTATAAAGACTAAAGATAAGATTTTTTTACGTCTACAAGAGTTTTGTATCTAAATTGAAAAGCAAATAAACTATTAGATTAAATATATACAAACAAACAATAAACTAGAAAGCAATATCTTTGTCAATTAATTTAAAGAAATAGATATTTAGTAAAAGTTGTTTATCTTTTATACATCTAAGTAGAACAACATTGTAGAAAAAAGTATATATATAATTGTTAATTTAATTTGTGCAATTTATAAGATATATTAGATCTCTATAGAACTTTAAATTAAATTATTCAAGCAATTATATATATGTAAAATAGAATTACTATAACGTTATTTTGCAAATCTAGCACTACACTTTTTAAGATAATTAATAGAATTAAGTTAGATATTTTGAATTTAAAAGCACTAGAATGTCGTTTCTACGTATATATATTAAAAATAATAATAAAGTACAAGTACAATAATTGTTTCTAAAAAGACGTTTTTGTAGAATATAAAGATCTAAATTATTAAAAAAATCTACAATTTTAAAATTAAACAAATTTATCCATTACGCGATATACGTTTTAATAAAAAGTCTAGCTATTAATTATCTAATTTAGCAATTTCGATATACATTGAAATAATTTTGATAAAAAAGAAACAAAACACATTTAAACAAAGAAAAATAATAACAAAATAAACAATATTTAATGTTCTTAGAATAAATATTTTATATTTCTAGATACTACAAATATTGCAAATACTCTTAATAATATTAAAAAACTAATAATATAAATACGATGCAAATACTTAGTTTATATTAGATTAGAATAAGTTAAATTAGAATCAATTAAATTAGAGTATATTGGATTAGAATAAATTAAATTAAATTAAATTAAATTAAATTAGAATTAATTGAATTAAATTAAATTAGAATAAATTAAATTAGAAAAATTCCATTAAAAATAAATTAATTTTATAGACGTCTATATCTTTATCGATTTTATAGATAGTATTTTAAAGTTCTACAATATTAGACAATACTTTTATCGAGTTCTTATTATTACTAAACTTATTAAAAAGAATCTATAACAAAACTTGATTATTATTGTTCTTAATTTAGACAACTAGTAACTTTAGAACAATAAATCGCTCTTACTATAAGAATCCTAATTGTTGTAACGAAGCTGAAAACTATACGTATATAATATGCGTTTTTTATGCACTCTCTATTAATAATAGCTTAGATTTTTTCAATGTTAAAGTATCAAAAATATTAAATCTATCAATTACGAAATCGCAATTCTATGGGAAAACTTGTCGATTATCTAAATAATCGCAATAACAAAAAACTATAAAGACTAAAATTGTTTTATATATCGAAAATAACATAGAGATACTTACAAAACTATTATATCATGAAAAAATAATTATTAATTGATAGATGTTTAAGATTAAATATAATCTTAATAATAGCATTCTTGGATATAAGATACAATAAATAATCTATAGCTATAAATACATTGCTAAAATAGATTTTATCTTTATTTAAATAAATATAATAAAGTTAACGTTCTTTAGAGTTCTATGTGCATTAGTAGAAGTTTGTAATCTCTATATCTATTAGATAGACATTATTATTATTTATTCTTTATAGTTTTTTAAATAAAACTATCTACGTAAGTTAATCTAATAATTTATTAAAGATTCTAGTTGTAAGATGCGAGTGCGTTTGCTACTTGTTAGCGCACTAAGATACGAAAGATATAAGATATAATAGACTTTATATTACTATATTTCAATTATCTTATATAAATAGTAGTAAGACTAATTGATAAAAAACAACAAGAAACGAGCTTTTTCTCTATTTAATACTTGCTAGTATATCGTGCGAGTTTGTTTCTCGCTATTTAATTAGAAAAGAAAAGTTGTACTATTTAAGACTTTCGTAGATAGTTAAAATAATATACTCTATTATATTCTAAGACGCTAGCGCGTCGATAACGCTATAATATTACATTACTATAGTTGAATAACTAGATAATATTAGAATATAAATGTAGAAATGCTTCTTATTAGTATTAGTAATCTATTTGCAATATATATGCGATCTCTTTCACTTAGATTTTAGAATTGTAACTACTTAATATACTATTAAACTATATAGTACAATTTATATATACATCGTAATAACTCTTTGTTGTTATAATTATCTATTAACTAGAGATCTTATTCTTATTTTCTTATATTAAAGTCGAAAACTTTGCGTTAATTATAACAACAAATATTAGGACAACAAGTTATCTATATATCTCTAAAAATAATTTCAAAAACTTAGAAATTAAAATAATTAAAAACCCAAGAACTTAAGAAAAAGAGTATAAAAAACAAGTTCACTTTGACAAATTATCAAAATCAAAGATTTTAAAAGTTAAAAACATAAGATCAACAATTAAGAAAGTAAAATATTATCAAATTAAAAGAGCAAAAGAAAAAGAAACAAAATTACAAAATTGAAAATAGCGATTAAAGTTGTAAATTCGAAAATTAAAATATCCTATTAGAATTATAACTAGTATCTACTATTTAAACAATAAATTGCTCGCTATCTTTAATAACTTTATTAAAAAAGAAACTTTATAATAATATATTTAATTTATCTATTTAAAAGCGAGAATACTATTTAAAGTCTTTTCGTAATAGACATTAAAGCAAATCTTTAACGCGAAAATATTTGTTAATACTAAATCGATAACTAACTTAAAGAAACAATAAATCGAAAATATTTGTTTACAAACAATTGAAAAGAAGAAAAAGCGATAAACAAGAAAAGAATATAAGATCGAAAAAAAAAATGTTGTTTTTGCAAAAAAAGAAAAGAGACTTAGAAATTAAAAGCTTTATTATTTAAATTAATTATTATTTATACTATTTGTTGTTAAGCTATTTGTGTACATACGATATCTCAAAACGATAAAATGATTATTGCAAAGTTTGCAAAGTTTTTTTCTAATATATTAGTATTATTAATAAGTTAAGTAAATAATTGTATAGAATTTATATTAAACTATTACTATATAATTTCTATATTTTATTTAGAAATGTTAAAAGTATTGTACTTTAATAGTTTTAATAATATATAATTTTTAAATTGATTTTTGAATTTTTGTAATAAACATTAAATTATCTTTTAATATAAGATTGTTAAGTTGTCTTAATATTGCGACAAACTTATTAAAACTTTTATTAAACTTATTATTGTTTAGACAAATAAAGAGTAATAAAGGATAATAAAATAATAACATAAAATCGCAAGATAAGATTTAATTAGATTTTCTTTTTTCTTTTTAGAGTTTTTAAAAAACATGTTTAAAAAAAGAATAAAATAATATTTGCCAATACAATTAACAATTTAAAGTTTTTTTTTTAAGTTTATTAAAGTTAGTTAAGTCGATAAATATATTAGATTCTTTTAATATTTAAAAAATCTTTTTTGTAATATTTGCACAAAGATAATGCGAAAATATAAAATTAATTCGAATAATAAAATTAATCAAAATAAAATTATTATGCGAGAAATAAATATTTTTTCTATTATATTTTATTGTTACAATTTTGGAGAAATTAGCAATTAGATTGCGTAGCGAGTCGCAAATAACAATATAAGTAATTTGATAAATATAATAAGCAAAAAGCAAAAATTAATTAAGAAAAAAATTATATTAAAGATAGTTTTTACTTTTTTAGTGTTATCTACAACTTTGATCAATAATGCGAAAATTAACAAAATGCTAAATATCTTGATACAAGTTTTTAAAGATTTTAAAATAAATAGTATTTGCAATATAACAAAGAGCGAAGTTTATTAAATAATTTAACAAATAATATTGACGCTATTTTAGAATGCTTTGTGTATTACTTCTTATTAAATTTAAATAACGATTCGAATTTTCGTTGCAAAAAATAATTTATATCTATTAAAAATTTGCTCTTGTTTTAAGATACAATTAATTTTAATTTTAATTAAATAAATATTTGTTCTATTACAATTCGCATAGACAAAAAGCAACAAAATTTGCTATAAATCTAACAAATTTAAGAACGAAAAATTAAAGCTCTCTTTTAATAATAAAAATATTAAAAAAAAGATTATAAAACTATATCTTTAATAGAGAACGCAAGATTGTGCTCAAAATTCTATAATTACGATAACAACAATAAAATTAAATATTGAATTAGTATTAAAAAATAAAAAGAACAATTAATTCAATTAAACAATAGTAAAAGTTTAAGAGATTTAATTAAAATCAAACTTTTTTAAACAATAAATACTCTAGAAATTTCTAGTAAAACAATCGATTAAAATAGTTAAAAAAAGAAATAAAAAAAGAAAGAGAAATTCTCGAGAGTTAAAAACGTCAAATCTAAAAATTGTTTAAAGATAGCAAAAGTTTAAAGTAAAGAAACATACGCAAAAAAAAGAGTAATAGAAACCAAAATAAAAAATATTACTATAAAAACGTTTTTGCAATAATTAATTCTAATTCGAGAGTTATTAAATATTAGAAAAGTAAATCTAAAAAGAAGCAAAAGATTTTTACAAATTATATATAGCGAACGAAACACTTAAAGAGAATGCTAAAAACTATAAAAAAATTAACTTATTTAAAAACTTTAATTCAAAAAAATTTTATTTGAAAAATAAAAATAATATTAATTGATTTTTTAGATTTTTTAGATTTTTTAAGTTTTTTTTATGTTCTCTTTTTGATAAAAAGTTTAATACTATAGTAATTAAGAGAAAGTCTTAGAAGTTTACAAGACAAAAGAAAGAGACATTTGTTATTGTAAAATTAATTAGCATCAAATTTATTAAAACAGTTTATTTTAAGAATATTGTTGCAAAAGTAAAATCTTTAAAAACCTATATTTTATTGCTTGTTTTACTACGTAAATGCAATTGAAAAACATTAAAGTTAAAATAATATTTAATAATAATGCGAAAATAATTACAATAGTACAAGTTTAGCGAATAAAACTAGTTTAGTAATTTAATAAGATATTTTTATTTTGCTAGCAATAGTTACAAGAACGCGTATTCGTTTTAAAATAATAATAGAAAATACAAAGATATTAATTAAGACAATAGTAATTTATATTTTTATCTTTATTGTTTCTCGATTCAATTACAAAATTTTATGAGAACAATGTTTTTAACAAAGTATCTATATAAGTTTTAAAAATATAAACGACAATTTTCTAAAATTAAGAATTTAATTTAAAAGTTAAACAAAATACTAGCGTTTTGAAAGTATTTATCAATTATTTGAGTAACAAAAATAAGAACATTGTGTTTTTAAAGAAATTTTCAAATCTTTAGATAATTATTCAATTAATATAGTTGCTCGATTTCGCGAATCTAATTGCAAAAAATCTCTAAAGATAAAAATTAAAACTATTAAAGTAACAATATTGGGAAACAAAATTGAGACAAATAAATAACAAAGTTTTAGTTAATTAGAATAGACAAACAACATTAATGTTTATCTATTTATTAATTTAGTTAATAAAAAAGAGTAAATATTCGAATTAAATCTATATTCTAAACATCTTTAAAGTTATCTTTAATTCGAACTTTCCAATTTAGTATTATAAAAAAGACTTCTATAATTAGATTGTTTAAAAAGTTTGACGTTTTTTGTTAATTTTTGGTTATCTTACATTCTTTTGTTCGAATTAATACAATATACAAGCAAAAAGTCTAAACAACGAATTTCGAATAATTTTATGTTAGATAAATATAAAAATTAAAAACAAATGTTAGAACTATTGATTATCGAGAATTTTCAAAAGAAGTTTAACAAAAGATATAGTTCTTTTCTAATATTTAAGTTCTTAAGTGTTAAACGCAATTTTTGTCTTATTAAGAAGTACATTTAAAAACTAATTGTAAAATTAAAACTCTTTTCGCAAAAACAAGAACTCTTAATTATAATATTTTTTGATTGTAAAGCTATCTTAATTCGAAGTTTTTCTAAAATAGATAAAATTAAATTAGAAAATTCGCACAATAAAGTATAAAATATAACAAGTTTCGAGATATATTTTTATTTTTCGTGTATTAAATTCTATTATAATAAAAATGTTAAAGAAGCATTTGTAAATAAACTTGCTAAAATATTGTTATAAATTGTATCGAAATTTTTGATTTCTTATAAATAAATAAAAGAAGAAGAATAAGTATCGCATAATAAATACAATTATAAAGAGAAACAAAATAACTGTTTAAAATGTTAATACATTTTTTAATGTCGAAGAATTTGCGAAAGAGTTTGTCAAAATACTAATTGCGTTATTTATCGACTTTTTTTCAGATTATAATTAAATAAATTTTGTATTTAAGAGTTGCAATCTTATTGTTTTTATAATTTCTTTTAAATTGATTGGAATAATTCGTTTGTCGCAAAATACTACTAATTTAGTTACTTAATTTGTAAGAATTGTAATACGTATTTTTAAGAATTTTCTCAACAAATGTTATTTATTTATAAACAATGTAAATGTAAAAGGATTTAAATCGAGTTACAACAACAAGAAAACAATTCTAAAAGTTAGATTGTTTGTTTTGAAGTATATTTAGTAATTGCATACAATGTTAATAAGTGTAGAGTTATTAGATTATACTATATTTAGCGAAAAATCTTAATTTTGCAAATCAAATACTAATATTGTCGATTTTGTATATAATTCAAATAGATACTCTTTTAACAATATTAACATTATTAAAATTGTTAAATAATTATTGTACAAAAACGTTTCTAAAGCTAGAGTCTTTATAAAAGTATGCTTTTACTATCGAATTTAAGTAGTTAAATCTATAATTGTTGCAAAATCGATTTATTAATTGTTTAAAACAAAATATATTTTTGTTTAAAACTTCGAACAACAAAATATTATAAATAAACTAAAAATTGTTTTGACAAATATATTAACAATATATATTTTAGACTACTCTATTTTAACTAACAAAATTATTTTAATTGTAGATTTAAGTTTAAAGAATTAAGAAATTATATTAATGCAAATTAATACAATAATAAAGAGAAGACATTTCTAAATGTAAGAATAAACTTTGAAGCGAACAAAAATTTCAATATAATTGGAAAAAGCAAAAATGTTGAAATTTTATAAATTTTTAAGACAAAGTTCAATTTTAATTGTATAAAGTTCAATTTATTATTAATATTAATATTAATATTTTGATAATTTAGTTTAATTGTTCTACAACAAATCTATTTAACACTTTAATTACTTGCTAATTGATTTGAATTTGTTTCCTCGACTTTAATATGTAATGTATATTTAATTAAAAACATATAATAGTTTACAAACTCTTAAGAAGATTAAGAAAGTTATTAGATAATATTAACAAAATTAATAAGAATAATATTAATAATTTATCGATAGCTAGTTAAATTGCGCTCGCGTTTGTTTCGCACAAATAATAATATTAACAAAGAATAAACAAATTCTTGAAAACAATTGTTTTAATAAGTTGAAACAAATTGCTTAGTATCTAATTTCGCTAAGAATGTTTAACTTACATTCAAAGGATTTTTGCAAGTTTAAAAACAATATTTTCTATTTCTTGATAAAAGAAGAACGTTTATTTTGAAAGATAAACAAAAACATGTTTTTGCGTCAAGTAGTAAATCAAACAAAAGACAAAAATTGTATCGTAAAAAACTTGTATAATAAAAATAATTATAAAGATAGAGAGAATATTTATCGACGCGTTATAATAAATATTAGTAGAGAACTTCTAACAAATAGAAAGAGATTATATATTTAACTTATAAGAAAAGATTGTTATCAATTGCATTTATATATTAATTGCAAAAACATTTGTTAAAATAAATTTAGTAATTGCTCGAAATAATCTAATTAAATAAATAAAAGTTAAAGCAATTTCGAATCTAAAAACGTTTGTTATAATAAAAAATTCTATAGAAGAATATCTTCTATTAATATAAATATATTAAAAAAAAATTATAAACAACAATTTTAAAAATAGAGTCGAAATAATAACTAAATTTCTAAAAAAATATACAGTTAAAAAAGTAACTACGTCGACTTATTACTTATAGATAAATAAAATTATAAAATAAGAGTATAAATCTATTGTTAATATTTTATTTAAATTAATAAAGAAAACTTTAATAACTTAATTGCGATATTTGCACATTATCTTGTAGACAAATAGAACAACAATTCGAGAGTTTACTAAAAGAATATTGTTTCGACTTAAGTTTAAATATAAAATTGTGCTATTAATAGAGATAGAATATTCAATTTAGCATATTAGAAATTGAAAAAAAGTTTGCATAACAATTAATTTACTAATATTGCGAGCAAGAAAACTAAAAAGAAGAAATAGACATATTTAGAAAGTTGCGTTGCGTCTTTGTTATTTTAAAGAAAAGAACAGAAATTTTTCGACAATAATTATTAATTGCAAACGCGTTTATTTTAATCTAAAGAATTGATTTTATTGTACAATATTAAACTAGATAAGAAATATAATATAAAGCTATTCTTTTAATAATTAGATTTTTTTAAAATAAGAGAAGAAAACGAAATTAAAAGCTTTTATATTCTATAAAAAATATTAATAATAGGAGACTTAAAAATATCTATTTAGAATATTGACTCAAAAGATAGATAAAGAGACACAAAACTTTCGAACTTTCGCGAAATCAAAAATCAAGAATAAGAGAATAAAATATAATTTTATAGAAAAGACAAAGAAACAATTTAGTTAAAACAATAGAAAATTATTTGCAATTATTATATTATTGATATCTTATTATAATTATTTTAATTATATAGAAGTATAAGATTTTTGTTTGAAAAAGAAAAGTTGTATTCTTTATATTTGTTTCAATTGCAATAGCTTCAATATAAAGTTTATCGATTTACAGATATTAGAAAGAATTTACGCGCAATTACGCAAAATAATTTACAAAACTTTATAATTTTAAGTATTTAAAGAGAAGAAAAAAAAGACAAAATTATCGGAAAGTTAAGATACTAATAAATCTAATTAATTAGAAACAAATAAGTAATATTAGTTTTTATTTGCCTATTTTAATTAACTAGAATTAACGGTCAAATAAGCTATTTAGAAATATTAATGAAAAGCTTTGAACTAATATTTTAAAAATTTTAAAAAAATTTCAAATTATAGAGAACACGTATTTATTATTTTCTACGAAGTACTTCTTAATAAATAATATAACAATATTATACGCAAATTACATTAGTTTTATACTTGTTTGCAAGTTAATATATAAATAAATGTTAATATAGTTTCTTTTAATAATTGACGATATAAATGTTGCAAGCAACAATCTAGTCTATAAATAAGAATTCTTTGCGTTTGAAATTCTATATTTGTAAAATATCTAAAATAAGTTAGTATTCTAATTATTAGGACGCAACAATTTAATAGTTTTATCTTTTATTAACAAAATTCTCTTTTCTAATTTATTATTTTTGCATAAATTTTCTTTTATCGAATTTATACTGTAATTAATTAAGAGCAACAATTACGAAAAACTTCACGTAGACAATTATTTGCAAGATAAAATTTTTAATCTTTAACAAACAACTAAGATTAAGAACAAGAATTATAATTTACGTCAATAAAAGAATCTTGTAAAAAGCAACAACTTGCATTTGCTAAACAAGATACAAATTTATTTTTAATTACTTCTATCTATTTTTTTTTGTAGTTAGAAATTAACTTTGCAAATTAAATTACTTTAAATACAAGAATAGCAAATATTATTATAGCAATTATAAACTTAATTTTAAATGTTACAATCTTAAATATTTTAAGTTTAGACTTAAATCGAACTTCAAGAGATAATTATTCGATTGATAGAAAACAACTTAATTATTGAAAACTATGTTTATGTTTAAGTAGCAAACATTTTGCTTTAATATAACAAAAGTATAGATAACAAAAGAAGAAAATGTTTAAAAAATCTTCGAAACACAAATTTTAGATTTTTGAAAATAGTCGAAAACTAAACTCGAGATTTGTAACAAAAAATTGATAAAGATGTTTAAGTACACATAAACAACTTATTGTAAAAAAAATTGAAAAATGCAACACAAAAGATTAACAAAAACAAAAATTCGAAATTCGAAATAATTAAATGCAACTTTAGAAATTATAATTCTCGAGAGTATTCGATATTTTGTCTAAAAATATAAACTAATTAATTATTAAAACAATGCTACAAATAGCAAAACAACATAAGAATCTACCAAGAATTTTGAGAAAACTAAATCGAAATATATAAAATCGATTTAAATCTTGTACTATAGAACTAAAATATATTATTAACTATATAATTAATAATTACAACAAAATAAATGTTAAAATATTTAAGAGTGCGATAACGTCTATTAAGTAAGAACTTTTAAAAATAAGATTGGAAATTATTTAAAAAAACAAATTTAATTAGAAATTTAGACGCAAAGTTAAAAAAGACTTGTTTATTAAGAGTTTTAATAACTTTATTTTCTTTTGCAAAAGATAGAAAGAAATCGCAAATTTAAAGAAAACAAAAAAAAAATTGAATTGTTAATTTTTTAATCGAAACTAAAGTTAGAGTATAAAAATAACAAAACTTACAAGAAAAAGAACAAAAAAAAGAGAGCAAAAATTTAAAGTTTCTTAAAGAAACTTCTTCTTTGCTATTACAATTGCGAGATTTAATATTAAAATTGTCTTTAATAGATTTTAGATTATTTAAAACTACTAGCATTACAAGATTGCGTACTTTAATTACAAAAATCGCAAAAACTTTTTTAGAACAATAGCTATATTTATTTCGATAAATAAGAAAAACAATATAAAGAACTATTTATATATAAGAGTAAGTATAAACTTACAATATTAAATTAGCTATTATTTTGCGATATTAATTAAAGTCTTTTAACTAATTAAATTAGCTATATCGATAGAGAAATAGAGAAAAGATCTAGTTATAATAATATTGAAGTTAGATGTATATATAACTTATTAAAAAAAGCTAGAATTTGTGTTAAGAATACATCGAGTTTCTAATAATTAAATTAAGAGACAAATAATTTAGTACTACAAAAATTGATATAATTTTCTAGCGTTTATAAAACAATATAATATAAAATTTAAATTTAACGTTTGTTTACTTGTCTTTAAAGATTCTTTAAAACAATATGTTTATAAAAGAGAAAAATCTATTTTTCTATTAAATAGTTTTTGATAAATTGACGTTTAACTTCGAGTAACAGATAGTACTAATCAAGTTAAATAGAATTAATATAGAATTATTGTTTTCAAAAATTAACTTAATTATTTAACAAAAGATTTAAAGTATCAAATATAATTACAATTTTAGAACAAACTACAAATAATATTCTATTATTAGCGAAGAAACATTAATCGACAAAAAGAATAATTTCTTAATTGTTTGTTTTTATTAAATTGTGCAATAATTACTTGTTTAAATTAGATTACGTTAAAGATAATTGAACAAATAGATCTAAAAGTTAATTACGTAATTCTATTAATTGCTAAGCAAATCAATTAAGATTTCGTAAATACGCATTAATTAATATCTATTAAATTTAAGTCGATTTAAATTAGCGCATTCTTCCTATATATATATAGAAGTTGTCTTCTATTTTAGATAGTAACTTGTTACTAATAGAGTAGTTTTATTATATTGTCGATTACATCTTTCAATAGTTTTCTATATTGCAAGTAATAGTATAAATAGATTTTAATTTTAATATAGTTACGTGTTTTTACAAGATAATTACAAGCATAAGTTGCTAATAATATTATATTTGTTAATTTTTAAAAAGCATATTAATTAAATATCGAAACGTTACTTCGATCTTAATATAAATCAAATAATTTATTAAGATTTTTAGCAATTACATTTAATTGTTTTCTTTATCTCGCAAAATAGTTTGTTTTGTAAAAAGTATTTAATAGACGAATTTTATATATAGATCGAAATATAATTGCAACGAGCAATAAAAAGAAAATAGCAATAAAAGAGAATACTAAATATCAAATTAACTAAGAGAAACTTGTTAGAATAAAATTTACATTAAACAAATATATTTTGTTAATTAGAAGATATGCGAATTGCATAATTTAAATTTCTTATTGCAAATTAGAAATTATAATTAATACAAAAATCAAAACATTTTCTATCTATATAACTTTGCTAAACGATAAAGAAATTTTTAAAAATTCTTGCATAAGTATTCGAAGCAATCTAGCTACAATTTGTTGACTTAACTTCGTTAAACTTATTTTTTATTAACATACTTTATCAATTCAAAACAACTATTAATTTCTCTTATATATTTGAAATCAAAAATACGGTTTTAAAATACGCGTTCTAAAATTTGACGAAAATAGTAAAAAAGTTAAAAATACTATTTGACGACGCAAAAAAGTCTAATTGTTCAATAGAGAAAACTCGAAAACTCGCGATATGCTACGTAAGATTAATATAAAAAGAGATTCAAAAAATAGAGAAAAAAACATTTAAATTAAATTTGTAAACAAAATTTATAAATTTTAAAAACTTCAAAGTATTAAAGATAGATTAATTTAATATTTAGAAGAATCTAAAATGTTGTTTAATTATAGAGAGATAACAAAATTTAAATCTTTAGTTGTTTATTTTAATTAAGAGAAGAAGATTCTACTATCTTAATTCGAAACTAAAAGAAAACGTTATAAATTAAGATTAAATTAGCAATATAAATCGAGTATGTTTGAATTAAAATTAATTTCGAAATTATCTAGTTATCTTTTGTTTCGAAGAGTTTAGCGCAAGTATAATAGCAACAATTTACTCTATTATTGTTATTAGTATATTAAACAAATTTTGTAAAATTACGTTAAGAAAATTTATTATTGTTGTTACTATCTCTAGAAAGTAAACAAGATTTATAATAATTAATTTTATCAAATACTTAATTTAGATTCAATAAATTTTTCGACTCTTTAGAAAGTTCTATGCAAATTAATTTATATATTTTTCACGAAATCAATTAAAGTAACAAGAGAGACAAAATTTTAATATAGTAGTTTAAAACAAATAAAGCATTTTTTCTATTTTTTACTAAAGTTTCTTTATTAAGTAATAACGAGACGAGATAGTTACTAAAAGAGAGAGAATTATATATAATTAAATAATTAAATAATATTAAACTATAAATCTAGAAATATTTGTTATTAATACTAGCAATCTATTTACAATATATATGTTATTTCTTTTACTTAGATTTTAGAATCTTAGTTTTTTATTATACTATTAGACTATATAGTACAATTTATGCATACATTGTAATAAGTCTCTATTGTTATAATTGTCTGTCAACTAAGAATCTAATTTCTACTTTCTTATCTTTCTTTATTATGCAAGTTACGCAAAGCTTTTTACGATTTTTAGTAGTTATTGCGAGTTTAATACATAGTAATTTAAAACTTTCTTAAGAGTCTAAAATCTACGTCTATTGTTATCGATTCTTCTATTTTTGTATTAAAGAATTAGAATATATATTTGTAAATTTATATCAACAATATATTGCTAATTAAACTTGAACAAATTTATTTACAATTTATTAAGAATTGTTTTAAAGCACGATTTAAAATAAGCGATCTAAATTCTATTTCGCACTATTTAGATATATTAAGTATACGTTCAAATAGTAGAATTAGTCTTAATTAGACAACTTATTTGCAAGAAATATTAGATTGCTTTAAAATATTAGATTGCAAAACATTGTTAATCTTTATAGATTTAGAATTCTTTAACGTAGCTATATCTTCAAATAAGTTCTATAAAGCTAGTATCAATACTATCTATTAATATATTTTAGCAATATAATTATTAATATATATTATAACAATAACGCAATCAAATTTAAGATTTATTCTTTTAATACTTTTTCGTTACTATTTTAATCTAGATTCTACTGTTACAAGTCGCATGCTTAATACTATTAACTACAAATATATAACTCTTTATAGTATGTAAAGCGCAATCTATCAAGATAATAACATATAACTAGATTAGTAAAGTAGTAAAATTAAAAATATTAATTTACTAAGATTGTTAATCTAGAAAGTTAATAAATTATTAAAATAAAAGACATTAATTCAATAATTTAACTAATTTATTATATATATAATTATTGAACGCGACTCTTTTATAAATCGTGTTTAACTTATTTTAAGTTTTGATTTATTGTTATAACTATTATAATTGCAAACTCTTGTTATTAATTAATTGCTTGCATTGTTTATAGACATCTACAAATTTCTTCAATAGCATAATTCTCTCTAATATCTTCGTAGGAAGTACTAGCGTAACATCTACACATATTTATACAATTATCTATGTTCTAAGATACGTTAAAGAAATACTAGATTACAACATTTACTACGAAGAAAACAAAAATCTAATAGATTATATAGATGTAGACTTCGCTAAAGCAATTAACAATTGTTGTTTAATAAATATCTCTATCTATTTGATAATTTGATAATTCTATATTATAGAGCTTTAAGCGTTAAGATGTTGTTACTTAGTTTATTTGTAGAACTAAGTATATTGTTGTCGCAAAAATAAGTAGAGAAGCAATACAACTTAACTTCTTATTAATACAATTGTATGCAATTTCTAAAATTTTAGTTTTTTTATATAGAAACAACTAAGAAATAATTGTTTTAGTCTCTAATTTAAAGTATTATCGACGTACGAAATATACCGAGATTCGATATTATTAAATTTACGAGATAATCGAATTAAATTTAATTGCTTTAAAATATGTATCTATTAAGAATATAATTGCAAATAGTCTTACTAAAATATTGTTATTAATTAAACTTTAGAAATTTTTAGATGTATTAGATATGTTGCATTAAAATAGCAAACAAAATATTTAATAAATATTTTATAAATTAAAAGAGTAGACGAATAAATCTAGCGATTGTTCGTTAACAATAATTGATTTGTTTACGAAATTAGAATTTATTTATATTTAGTAAAAGTGTTAAAGTTAATAAGATACGATTGTTTTTTGCGAAACTCTTATTCGATTAAACTAGTGTTCTTAATAGTCTTGTATATATAAGATCTTCCACATTATAGATTTTATAGACAAGCAATAGATATATAATTATAGTTGTACTATATTATCTACTTTAAGTATTAAATGCGAATTAAGAATCTACTATAATTATGTATAGAACAATTAAGCAAAATAACTTTTTATAATACAATTTATAAAGAATTTCAATATCTTCTTAGTTATCTCAATAACTTCGTTCTACTTCAATAAAGATTTTTATCTACAAATAAGTTTCAATTCAAATACAATTAACTATAAAATTATTTATAAATATCTTGAAGTAAAAAAAGTTAATAATATTATTATTAAGATAAAAGACCTTCTAATCTTTAATTATTAAAGTATAGATTAATAAATATTATTAAGATGCAATATATAAAATCAATAATTAAGTATAATTATTTTCTAGAAACGTTAAAATAATTAAACTTTGCAAAAAGTTAAAAAACAAATAATTAGAACTTTATTAAATTACTATTAATATAGAAATCTTCTATTATCTTTATTTATTTAAAAGTATTAAACTACTTTATCCAATTTTTAGTCTTAAGCTATTGCGTTTATATTATTAGAACTTTTAGTCAAATTAACAATTAAAAACATTTTAATAATTAATAATTAAGAAAGAAAATTACTAAGAAGTAAATAGTATTCTGAACTTTAGATACTATTAAGATTAAACATAGTATAAAGTTAGATAAATATATTTAAATTAAGATAATAAATTATACTATGTTAATAAGAAAGAATTTGAGAGCTTCGAGAAAGTTTTACTCGAGTTTCATAGACTTTACTTAAACAAATTATACTAGATTGAATTACAAAGCGTTTTTTTCTCTTTCTATTCTTTATTTCATATAAATATAAACATTTAAAAAGAGAAATAATATTATAAGTAAGTTAAGATTGAATTAAACTTTAATCAATTTACAAAGTATTTTAGCGCATACTTTTCGTAATAATTGAAGCTAGATTAGACTTATTATATGCAAACTTTTAATATATTTTAATTAATACTTTCTTTATCTTTTAAATATACATTTCTTTTGTGTTACAATATCTTCTTTTTTTAGTTTATCGCGAATCTCGAAGTTCTAGATCTACATAAATAATAATTTAGATATCTTCTTTCTTCTATATTTTCAAAGTCTTAATTATAGTTATCTTTCTTAAATTAATTATTTTATTCTCGATTTTATTGGAGTAAATATCTAAACATAATCTTAACACTTTCTTCTATATTCTTAAAGTCTTAGTTATAACTATCTTTATAAACAAACTAATTACTACTTTCGCTCTACTAATTTAAATTATAAACATAATCTTAACATAAATCTACATAAATAATGTTTTAGATATCTTCTTTTTCTATATTTTTAAAGTCTTAATTATAACTATCTTTATTGAATCAAATATTTTACTTATAATCTTATTAAATTGAATATCTAGATATAAATTAATATTACTAAAAGAATTTATCTATTAGATAATTCTAATTTTATTATTCATTCAAATTAACTCAACTTATAATAAAATAAATACAAAAAAATTGTGTATTTAATAAATAACGCAATCAAAAAATAGAATAATATTAAGAAATTAATAAAATTAATAAAATTATAAAATTAATAATAAATTAGTATAAAGCAAATTATATAAGTGCATTTTAACTAGAAGTTCAAAGTTAAAGAAGAAAGAAAATAAATTATATTAAGAGTCTTATACTTACAAAGACGCGCTAGATTGCTAGTATGTTAACATTAACTTTATATTAGTTTATAGCTAAACTAACATAATCCATATTAAATTAGGTAACCACTAGTCATACATCACCCTGCACCTCTGGCACACCACCCACTACACTGCTCGCACACCACCCTCCTCACTAAGCGTAATCGGGTAATTTTCAGGGTCCAACGACCCCGTAAACAAATAAAATAAACAAGGTCAGGAGGAGGCGATGATGATTTTGCACCTATTTACCACCTAATTGACGTATTTTCTTGAGGGCCTCCCGGTGCATATTTAAACCTGAAACATATCTTTTCGCATGCTCAAAATTAACCTCTAATTGCACCTCTAATTTACATCTGAAAACTGCCCGTGTAGGAGGCCGGAACATCGCCAGTTTGACCCTCTGCAGCCCCCCCTCGGGCACCCCCTCGTCTACCTCGTCGTCGACCTCCTCGCTGACTCTGTGATTGACTGTTAGGCACCTGGCTGGAGGGGAGCTCCGGCGTTAGCTCAAAGCTAGAGGGTTCTCGTTGGGTGAAGTTCTCGAACGCCTGTTGACGTCGTCGCTGTGAGGCCGTCGATCGCGACGGTGCAGCTCCTGCCCATAGTCGATTCTGCGCGCCTCGTGGACGACCTTTAGCCTTGACTACAGCAGGCTCTTGTATAAGGAGGACATTGCGTGGGGGCGATGAAGGCGTGCCTCCGACCTCGACATCGTCATTGCCTCCCATCGTATGATCCGCCTCCTCCTCCTCCGCTTGCCTCGTTGCTCGCTGCGGCTTCGTATACATCCAGTGAGTGTGTATATCCTCCAGTTTCAGCACCCCTCCAGACTCGTACAGTCGCTCTTGTATCTTATGGGCACACGGCAGCCCCATGGTCTTTGTAAACGTGTTCGTGCATACCACAATGGCTGTAGGCTGGGCACATATACGCTTGTAGTGATCGCGAATCTTTCGAAGCGCAAAAGGAGTAATGAAGCCGTATAGATCGCGAAAGATAGATATACCGCGAAGCTCTTGAGGCATTCGAGCCTTGCTTTCCTCAAAAGCATTGTCGTAATTAGCATATTGACCGTTGAGGAACAGTTCTAGCTTGTCCACCACCGTTTTTAGATCGCCTGCAATGCGTTAATTTCGCGGTCAATCAAAGAGCACGCTTGCTACTCACCGATGGAAAAGTGGAGTTCTTGCTTTACTTGATGATGAGCCCCCTCTGATCGTGAGGTGGAGGTGTTATCGAAGTGCAGAAATTTATTGGTGTAGCACTTAGCCCACTTCGTTCGCAATGGCCACACGTGCTCCTCGATGTACATACATATTCGTACGTCGATGTCGAGGTACGTGTGATAGAATGCGTTGTAGTCTTCCTCCAACAATGCGGGGGTTTCGGCCTTGCGAATCGTTCTTCATCGCTTCATGAACTCATCATAGAGTTCGTTTGTAGGAAAGAGCTTCTTGCAGTTGGTGGTGATATTGTTGTTCATATGCCACACGCATAGGCCATGATTAACACGGTATCCAGAGCCATAAAAGACATGACGGAGGGCAGGCGCCAACGCCTTGTTGTCGTCGAATAGTACAGTATTAGGATACGGTAGATGGAGGTGATCGTAGAGTCGCTTTAAGGCCTCCATTATCCATCGATAGTCGGAATAATTCTCGCCTTTCATGAAGCAAAGAGTCGCGTAGAAGGTGGTGTTTAGAGGAGTAACTCCAATGATAATTAAGAGCGGCATTCTATACTTATTAGTCTTGTATGTAGCGTCCATTAAGATAACCTCGTAATTGAAGCGAAGCAGCTTTTGCGAGCATTCCGGAGCAAAAAATAGGAACTCTCGTTCGCCGTCGCCCTCCTTAGTCTTGTAGTCGACATACCAGGAGGTTTGATTCGATAGATTCGCCATTAATGCTTGCGTAGGCGTCAAAACTCCTAATGTATTTGCTCGTAGTCTTGCGATCTCGTTCCAAATATCGCGTGGTTTGAAAATAGAACCTTCGGTATCCTCGTCCAAGCGAAGGCCTTTTAATACGGAATTGGCTTTACTGCCCTTGCGGAACTCCTTCTCGATTTCGCGAAGTACGAAGGGATCCTTCATGGCTATATTTCGATGTACAACTGAGGCAGACGACTTTGTAGGAGGATGATTGTGCTCTGCATGCACAACGGTTAGGATCCAGTCGCCCAAACCATGCTCGTCTTCGAAGTTAAATTGCAGCTTCGCAATGCATTCAAACGGGCAATCGACGCGCTTGGAGGAGGTATTTCGATGACCGTAGCCTTCTTGTTTGGCCTCACCACCGCGGTCGCATCTAATCCAGCCTTTCATTAGTACGCCTTTCTTGGACGGCTTGCTTCGTTTGCGCGTTACGGCATATCCTTGATCCTTTGCGTGCTTGTTGACAGCGTCCACCAAAAGATCGAGTGATATATACTCGTAAAGGCCCTCCCTTGGAGGAGTCAATTGCATAGACATAGTGATTAGATGGCCAGGAGGTGGATGGATAGATGCAAAGGTGAAGGAGAGCGACGACGACGGCGATGTAAACAAAGAACGCGTTGGACCCTGAAAATTACCCGATTAGGCTTAGTGAGGAGGGTGGTGTGCGAGCAGTGTAGTAGGTGGTGTGCGAGAGGTGCAGGGTGGTGTATGACTAGTGGTTACCTTAAATTAATATAAAGAATGCATGTAACATGCTTGCAACAAAAGTATAACTTATATTACTGTTCAAAAATATAGTTTTATAATTATTTTTACAATTAATTCTACAATCAATTTTACGATTCAAATATTAATTACTTAATAGATATTAATCTTTGCACAATTTATGTCAAGTGCATAATTATTCAAACAAAGAATATAAGATAAATTTTTTTCATAGATAAAAAGTTTAAATTTGAAGCTTGTTTCAACTATATAATAATTTAATCATATAAATAATGTAGTTAAAATACAATATTATTAGTAAAATAATAATAATAAATACAATTCTTGCACTTTTACACTATTAATAATACTATTGCTTTCGCGCATAGTTCAATGTAAAAGTTATGGCTTTTGTCAAGAACTTTAGATTTTTTTCTTGAAGATAAAGTCAATTCATTAACTAAGTACGCTATTTTTAGAAATCGAGTTCGAGTCAATTCAATTCAATTTCGAATTGAACTTACATGTAGATTAAGGATTCAACTCAATCTCAATTCGAACTCGGGATTGGGATGAATTGACCCCCCTCAACCCAACCCAACCCTGACCCAACGGCAGGCCTACTAATCTCTGAGATCACACTGAGCTCAGATGACTTGACACGAATCTCTTTTGTCTATATAACGACAATCATTCCTTCGAATAGAAGCTTTGTGCTTAACTCATGTATCGCGTTCTAGTATAGCGAATACAAGTCTGCAGTTATACTTCTAGTCGATCCTGACAAGTTAAGCTTCTTCCCCCCTGTGGCTTTTATATTTTGAGAAGACACTTCGGCCCACCTTTGCTCTCACCTAAGTGGGTACTCACTAGAATCTCGTTCTTCTTGTACTTAGCACCCCTAAGAAGACCCCCATGGCGACCTCAAAATCTTTAGCCTCAACAGACGACTTGGACTCTGCCAACTTCTGGAAACTCGAAAACGCCAACCAAGCCTACTGGGACACCTGTCTCTCCACCCGCCCCGCCTACCAGGCTTCTAACTTCTACACCCTCATGTACGACTACCATGCCTCGCACTCCCTCTCCCCCACCCCTTCTTTCGCAGTCGCTCACGACATCGGCACCGGCCCCGGCCAAGTCGCCGCCCAATTCGCCTCACGTTTCGCTCATGTTGTCGCCAGCGACAATAACGAGACCAGCCTCGACGAGGCTCGCAGACGTCTCTCTGTAACCTCCTCCGCCGGACGAGCATCATTTGCATTGTCCACATGCGAAGCCATCGCATCGCACTACTCCGCCCAATCAGCCGATTTTATCGCTGCGGCGGAGTGCTTCCCGCTTATGAAATGCGAAGGTGGCGCTGGCTAGTTTTGCAACGCTGCTGAAGCCCGGTGGCACGCTGGCGATTTGGTTCTACGGCCGGCCGCATTTTGCAGAGGGGGAATATGCAACCAAATGCCAGCCACTACTGGACGCCATCATGGATCATAACTTTGGCATGGTGATCAAGGGGAGTGGACCAGACAGGAAGGCGGGGTGGAAGAGGGCGGCGGATGGGATGGCTAGTTGGTTGGATTATACACATTTTCCCACGGAGATGTAAAAGGATGTGTAGAGATGGAAGTGGAATCCGCAATTTAGGTTGTCATTCTTCGGGCCTGAGGCTTGCGATTTTGAGATTGAGCCGGTGAGCTGTGAGGGGGAGCAAGAGAAGGTTATCGAGGAGGAGAATTCGGAGTTCTGGAAGAACAGGTGGGATGCTGAGGGATTGAGGAGGTTTCTGGGTGCAAGTTTTCCACCGACGGCGAAGGGGTGGCAGGGCGAAGAATATGGACTTGTTGAAAGTCTTTATGGGGAGTTGACGGAAGCGATGGGGGGCAACGGGGCAGTTAGGGATTTCACGTGGCCAGCTGTGCTGATTTTTGCTGCTCGGGCGAATTCATGAAGCCTGAGGAAGAGATGGAGACTTAGGAGAATGGATACGGCGCTCCCAAGTGTTCAATGGGCTCTATGCCTGGGAATAACATTCCAATGGAAGTATCAGACTACATTTACGAAATGGCTTTTGAAGTAAATAGTAACGGTGGAAGCCGACATGCATAAGAGGGAAATGGAGTTCTGGGGAAAAGTGCCAGCTCATAACAGGCTTCCATGTACCAGCTCTAATGCTTCCCGTTAGATTCCTGCCTGAACACGTTTCCATCACAGGTCATTCAGAATTAAATCCACCGCCTGCTCTGCAAGTGCGTAGAGAGTGGCCTGCGGATGTCCGCCAATCGCAACCGGGAGTACGCTGGCATCAACGACACGTAATCCATGCACACCGTACACGCAAAGATCTGTACCCACAACTTGACCCATAGCCGCCGAGCCTGCACTATGATGGTGTGCCATGCCTGTGGCCCTGATCCGTGCATCGATCTCGCCATCAGTAGAGTTGGTGGTCAAATTGGAGAACCCAGGTGGAGCAACTTCGGTTTCAATAAAAGACTTACCCGCCGAGGTCTCCAAAAATGCTTGGAGAACACGACGTGTGCCATAGATCAGGGCAGTGCGATCAACGCTCGTGGTGTAGTAGTTTGAGTCGATGACCGGCTTGTCAGTAGCCGAGTTGGAAGCGATGCTAATGCAGCCGCGCGAGGTGGGAAGGAACAGCATCACAGAAGTGGTTATGTACGACCCATCCAGTGGAATGCCTGGCGTGCCAAGCGTACTGTAGACAGCGACTGTCTCGACATGACATCGGCCGGGTTCCAGGAGTGAGCGGGTTGAAGCTACTACTTTCCCTGCAGTTTCGTCTTCCTGTAATGCTTGTTTTAGAAGATCGATTGGTACTGCTTCGTTTATTGCCCAATCACTTGGGAAGCCCTTGAAGAGAGCCGGGTTCGTTAAGAGCGGACTGCCTAAAGCGAGGCCTCTCTCTGCGTCTCGAAGTTTCCAAAGCTGATAAAGAGCAAAATGATCAAAAAGGTTTTTCCCTACCTCAGAAACCTCGTGAACCAGGGGGATATTGAACTTGGATAGCGTATCTCTCGGTCCAATGCCGGAAAGCATTAGAATCTGTGGTGTTCGCAATGCACCGGCCGATATGATGATCTCCTTTCGCGCGGAAAATTGTCGACCGTCGACAAGTTCAACCGCTGTAGCCACTTGATATCCGGCATTATTCTTGGAAAAGAGCACACGCTGTACAGTAGCGTTGGTTGTAACCTGTACATCATCTAACTTGTACACAGCTTGCGTAAACTGACGTTGACCATTATACCAATTTTCGAGAAACTCCGAGATTCCTACTAAAGAACCCGAGGATGGATCGGGATTGACTTTGACTCCAAGTTCGGTCCAAGCATTGCGGATAGGCTCACGGAGTGGGTATCGACGTTCGGGATCACTGGCTGACACGGAGGTGACATGCATGGGGCCGTGAAGACCGTGTTGTTCAGGATCTGCTGTGGAATCGGTGAAACCCTCCGACTTGCGCATGTATGGCAGCAATCCTTTGTAGCTCCAGCGCGCATCGCCCACCACATTCGCCCAACTGTCGTAGTCGGTAGCGTCCCCTCGAATCCAACCTCCGTAATTTATCAGACTGCTACCACCAAGACCCTTTCCAGAGTTGATTATATGAACACGATCCCCGGTAGCAGGTTGAGGTGCTGTCGGATACGTCCAGTCCAAGTCTGAACCAAGAAGAGCAAACCCTCCCATAGGCGTGAGGATATTGGGGTTATCTTTGGGATCAATACCGGCCTCGAGGACGAGGATTTTGAGAGAGGTATTGTTTTGGTGAAGACGTGATGCCACGGTGCATCCAGCAAGGCCACCGCCGACGATTATAAAGTCAACTTCTGAGCTCATCATACCGGAGATGTTTACATGAGGAGACAGAAATGTTCTGGCGCTCGAGTTCCAGACAGAGAGGTATAGATAAGAGGAGAAGAGAGTCACGAACCGAGCTTACCAGTCAATGGTTGCCTAGAAGTCTGGAAATAGAAACCTCATTGTTGGAGCCAATGAGATGCGGCTGCCTCCTGCAGGACTCTTACCTGATTAGACTAGCGCCTTGGCACAGTCTCGTGTATGTTAGATCTCCCACACCATAGATTTCATAGACAAGCAATAGATGCATGACTGCACTATATCATCGGCTTCAAGTGATTATAAGTTCAAAACAACTTTATTAAACAAGCGCCCCAATTATATTAAATACTAATAGATCGATCGCGTCGAGTTAACACATCGAGTTTAAGTCAATATATTAACTCAAAAATAACCGAGTCGATATTAATATCTTAACTTAAATATCTAGATCGAATTACGATGTTAATATTAAGTACTAAAGTCGAGTTAAAAAGTTAATATCGAAATATCGACTCAAAGTATCGACTCAATTTGTCAAAAAATAAAACTATTTAATAACAAATTTTGTAAACATAAATTGTATATTATATTTTATTATTTTAATTCTATAGTAATACAATAAAGTAATGCATATAAATTATTCAATACTTATATAATAAATAGATTACAATTATTATAGTTTTTTGATTAACTTCGATCTTATATCTTATCAAAAAATGCATAATCAAATAGTATTTTAATTGACACTTTTGTTCGAAAAGATATATAATAATATATTTAAAGAATAAATCTAAACTTATTAATGCTATTAACTAATTCGAGATTTTTATAATCTTGTGTTTAACTTTAATCTTAGCATTATTATTATTATCTTTGTACTTTATATCTATATACTTATTATTTATTATTTTTGCATTATTTTTTGTCTTTTTTTATCTTATCTATACTTTATTTTCGTTAATTCTAATCAAATTTTCAAAATTATTATTTATCGATTTTAAAGCAATAAATATTTTGCGATTTATAATGTTTTTGTTATTTGTAAACATATTTTTAAACTTTTTAAATCCGTTAATCGTATTTATATTATTACTTCGCGGAATAGATTAAGTATTACTCGAATCGAACTCGTTTGATTCGAGTTGATTTAAATTATAGATTAGATATCTAGTAGATACAATTCGATCCAAACTTCTTAATTTGAATTTAAGTTTTTTCTAGATAAAACCTAAACTCGATAGCGCGCTAAGTCTAAAATAGAAAGACTTATAATTCTAAATATTTTTCTAAATATCTAGAAATCAATAAGCAACTTAATAAAGTATATAAATATATAGTATTTGTATCTAATATATTGCAATTTATTATTTATACTAGATTTCGAATATTTGTATTTAAAAGTTTTAAAGTTTTCGATTATTTAATGTAGTTCTTTAATATCAATTTCGAAAACTTAAAATTAATAATTATTTTAAAATCTATATTGTGTTAAGTTTTATTTAAGCTTTTTTTATTGTTCTCTATATCTTTTTTGTTATAAATATTATTTATAATTTTGAGTTTTGTAATTTTCTTTATATATTTCTAGATATTTGATATCTCTACAATATTGTATTAATTTTTATTTTCTTTTGCGTCGAACAATAATCTCGTAGTGCGCTTAAAATAAAAACTATTATATATTAAATTCTCTTTGTCAAATTTAGTTAAAGACAAAGATATATACTCTAAAGATATTAATTGTTATCTTTAGCAAAAAATTATATACTTACAATTAAAATATCTCAATAAACGCACAAAATTCAAGTTGAACTTTATTATTGTTAAACGTTCGACATAAATTGTTGCGCGCAAATTCTCTAATTTAAAGATTAATAAAAAGATAAATAGAATATAAAACAAATTAAATAATAAACATACTTTTAATTATAAAAGTTACAACTACTTAAATACTATTTTGTAGATATTTAAAAACGTTAAGTTGTTAATATAGTTTTATTGTTAAAGCTTTTAAAGTTTGAACAAAATTATATTAAAAGTTAAAGACTTGTTGCTTTAACAAAATTAAAAAGATTAAAAATTTTAATAATTTATATTTAGCTTTATATCGACGCAAGTAAACAATTACGAATAAATTGTTAATCTTAGTTTAATACAATATAATATAAAAGAATTTATTATTAGACTTAATTTATCTTTGTTTTACTCTATTAATATTAATAATTTTTAAAAAAGTAATCTTTTTTAATTTATATATAATTAATTAATAAAATAACAATTGATTTGCATTAAGCTAGCTTTATTATAGATAAATTTACAATATAAGTTGAATTAACAAATACAATATTTAAAGAAAAGCTATTAGCAACAATTTAAACAATATTATAAAATAAAATAGTTGTAAAAAACAATATTGTTTTTGTTGTTTATAAGAACTAAATGTAAACTTAAGTTGTTAAAAAGAAACTTAATAAAAATAAAATTCTTAAGTTAATATATTATGTTTGTAAATTTTTTTAATATTAGATTTAAAATCTATTAAAGCACAAAATTCTTTATTAATATTAATTTCTATATTTAAGATATAAGCATCTTGCTTAAGATAAAGCAAATTGTAACAAGTTAAATTGCGTTATATATGCAACAAATTTGTTTGCATTTTTGTTTATTTACGTAATCTATTTTTGTTAATACAATTTTGTTAATTAAGATATTACTTAATTGTATATAATTAAGATTTTTAAACAAAAAAATATAGTACTTAGCTTAGCTTTGCAATTACTTTATATGTAAATTTAAACAAAATAACAACAAACAATATAGAATCGAATTTAAAACTACAAAAGCTATTTAAATAAATAATAATAATAAAGATACTTTAAGTACAAAAAGTATTCTACAATAATTAAAAAAATTAATACAATAATTAATTGTAACTTATTTAAAGATTGTTTTCAAAAACGTATCTACTGTTTTTACTAAAAATTATCGAAATTATTTTAAAAATTTACAAAAAAAACATAAATATAAAAAAGATTTAAATTGAAATTTATATATTGTTAAGTTTTGCAAACAAATCGAAATATAAATATTAAAAAAGAAAAAAGTAAATACAATTAAGAAAACAAATATAACAACAATTTAATACAAACTTAGAAAGCTTTAAACAAAACTATTGTATTAAATATCTAGCAATTAAGAGCAAACGCAAATAAAAAATATTATTTGTAAAGAATATACAAGAAAACAATAGATTATATTTGTTATTGTTAATGCTCGAATCTTTCTAGTATTAATATATAACAAAATGCAACAAAATATTTATGCTAGTTAAATCGCATAAAAGGAAAATATTAATTTAAGTAAAAAATCTATTGTTAAAAATAATTGCAATTTATTTTAAAAAAATATTTTTAATATTAAGACTAAAATTGATATAGTATTTCTAGCAATTATTGTAGTTGTTTATTTACTAATTTTTCGATATTAAATTTTAACTTTTAGATATTTTGAAAGCTTAAGAACTTCTACAATTTCAAAATTCTTAATATTCTTACTTTAGTATTGCGTTATTAATTTTGACAAAGTATAATAAACAAAGTACAAAAGCGTTGCATAAACAAGTCTTTAGCGTTGCAAAAAATTTAACGTAAGCTTATAATTATATTGCTTAAAAAGATTTGCTATATAAACAAATATATAAATATTAAAATTTGTTAATATTTTAAGTACAATTTGTATTTGTTAACAATATAAATTAACAAATTTTTTTTTTGTGCAATTAAAACAACTCTATATATTAATATTTACTAAATTTAAAAGTTTTGTTTTAAAATGCTATTTTCTTACAAATATTTTTTTAAACGCAAAATAACAATTTAACGCAATATATTTGTATATATAAATTTTCTTTGCACATTTAACAAAGAGAGTTAATATAATTTTTCTAGATTAATATATTAATAAAGTAATAACTACAACTTTGTATTATATAACTAGAATATTAATACAAACATTGCAATTGCAAAGCGCGCATTTGCGCTAATAACAAAGAATTTAAACAAAAATATATTTAAGAATTAAGAGCGCATCTCTTTAATAAATAAGTTACTTATTGTTTTTTTAATCGAGATTGTACAATATTTTTGCGCATAATAAATAATTTAATATTGTTCGATTACAATACAATGTTTTAGAAAGCGCAATTTTTTGTTTAAGATTATATAGAGAGCAATAGAAAGATAAATAGAAATGCTTGCAATTTAATATATTATTAATATTAAAGCAATAGAATTATAATAAGGTTCTAATATATATTAAAGAATTATATAGATTGTATATCTTATTAATACAAATACAAAAAAAGCAAGATAAAATATTAATATTTTAATTTAAAAATATAAGCTTATATTTTTGTTATATAAAATAAAAATTATTTTTTGTAATTATAATTAAATATTTTTCTTAAATTATTTATATACTTTGCGCAAATTATTGATTGTATAAAGATTTGCTTAAATCTTAAATCTTAATATTATTAAAAAAAATCTAAGTTAAATTTGCAATGTTTTGCTATTTTTTGTTTAATCTTAAAATTAACTTTAAAACTAAATTAGATTCTTTAAATAAAGATATCGCTTTTTGCTTCTCTTTTTGTCTAAATTTTGCTTTCATTGCTTAATTGTGCTTTGTTTAATTATATTTTGCTTACAAATTACTATAGCAATTAATATTGTTTTGCTTAGAATTAGAAAAACAATTATAGATTAAATTTTCTTTAACAATTTAATCTAGAAATAGAAATATATATTTTAGACAAATTAGTTATTCTTTTTAGCAAAGAACAATATATATACAATTAAGATATATTATTTAATGCACAAGATTTAAGTTAAATTTTATTAATATAATATATTTTGCATAAATTGTTGCAAACAAATTTACTAAATTAAAGATTAATAAAATAATAAATAAAATACAAAATAATTCGAACTATTAATATATTTTTGTACAAAAATATTAATATTAATTCGAACGTATTTTGCAAAGTACAAAGTGCGCTTTTTGTTTAACAATACTTAATTTTAAAGTTTGTTATCATATTGTTTTAAATTGTTTGTATAAAAGTTGCAAAAAATTTAAATATCGAACAATATTTTATAACTTTTTGCGTAGCTTTAATTTGACGCAAAGCTATAACTACAAAGTATTTTTTAGCTTTTAATAGATTTAAAGCAATATAAAGTAATCTACTTTCTTATTTAAATTTTCTTTTTTTAACTTTATTAAAATTAATAATATTAAAATATTTAATAATACGCAAGACTTTTTAAGTTGTTAAGCGTCAAATTAATTTGTTATTTTTAATAAATTTTTTATTAATAGATTTGCGAACATTAAAAAAACTAATTCGAAAAAGAAATTTAATTTTTTTAATTCGAATTATAATATAAATAATTAATAATATTAAAATACAAATATTAATATAACAAAAAATTGCAAGTTCTAGAACAAAGATTTACTTAACTAGAATTTTTAAGACAAAAATATTATTTTTTACAATTATTAAACAAGTTGTATTTATATAAGTTTTCTTATTTATTAAATATTTGTAGTATTTAATAATAAATTTTAAATTTTAAAACTAATTTAGTATCTTGCACTATTTTATTGTTGTTAAGAAATTATTATTAGATAGTTTGTAATAATTTGTAGCAATTATTCTATTAATTAGATACTTAATATAAAGTTTTGTAAAAAGTGCACTAAAAGCAAATATATTCGAGTTTTGCTTTTAATAAGAAATCTTGTATTACAATTAAAATTATTTAATATTTGCATTTAATTAACTTATTTTTGTAATTTTTATTCAAATTATTGTATAATATTGTAGAAAAAATAATACAATTTAAAAGAATATTGATGAGATTAGATTTGTATTTTGTTTTTAAAATTTACAATTTACAATACAATTAATAGAAGCTAATTAATTTAAAGCGCAAAAATTCTAATAAAATAAAAGTTAATTCGAATAACTTATTAAATATGTTATGTTTGCAACAATAATGAAAAAAATAAATACAAATAATATTATATAGCTAGTTAAGAGTTTTATTTCGAATTAATATTTATTATATTTACTAAAGATCTTCGAAATTGTCTTAAAGACTTATAGTAGAAACGCAAAATAAAAAAGAATCTAAGTTTAAATTTTAATATCAAAAAGTCTTATTATTAAATAAACAACTTTATTAAAACAAAAAAGATTGTTAAGTTAACAAAAAAGATCGATAAATTGTTCGAACGCTATTATTTTCGAAAACTACAAAAAATTACAAAATAACAAAATACTAACAAAAAGAATCGAAAAACTTTAAAGAAAACGTTTCTAATAAATTTTATATATAAACAATAGATTAAGATTGTTATATTTGTTGTTTAAATATTGTTAATGCTAACAGTTGCTAGAATTAATTAAAATCGTTATATTAATTAAATTGTATAGAAGAAGAGCGTCAATTTAAGCAAGAAATTTACTATTAAAAATAACAACAATTTATTATAAAAAAATATCTTAAATAGTAAAGCTATACTAAATATAATCTTTTTAGTTATCTTTGTAATTATTTATATACGCAATTTATGTTAATAATATATATAGATTAAGAATTTTGTATACTTAAAAAGAAAAAAAAATATAAAGATAACATATTATTTTTAAAAGTCTTTTTGTTCTATTTAATAACAATTAATTAGCAATATTAAATTAACAAAAAAAAGAAGATTTGCAAAGTTAATTAACATAAAATACAAAAAATATAACAAACGCTTATAATTATTATAATTAAAAAAGTCTCTTATATAGATTAATGCGTCGATTTTTAAATTTGTAAATATTTAGTCTATAATTTAATTCTATTAAGTTTATAAAACAAAAAGATATCTTTACTTTGTACTATTATATACAACTTATATATTAATCTTTACTAGATTAATATTATACAAGTAGAGATATTATTTTTTTACAAATACTTTTTTAGAATTAAGATAACAACTTAATGCAATATATTAATATATAAAAAAGTCTTTCGCAAAATTAACAAAAATAATTGATACAATTTTTTTAAATTAGTGTTTTAATAATTTGAGAACTACGACTTTGCGAAGTATAACTAGAACGGAAATACAAACGTTAAAGAAACAAAACGCATATTTGCGCTAATTACAAAGAACTTTAATAAGAAAGTTTTAAAAAATTAAAATCGAATTATATTTAGCTTTAATGTTTTTACTATAATATTAGAGAATCTTTTTAGTTTTATAAATTAATTGTTTAAGATAGTTATTTGTTGCAATTTGTATTTTAAAAGACGCGAATTTATTTAAATGCTAGTTGTAATTATTAAAATAATAATTAAAAATACTTTATATATTATATATTATATACTATAGATATATTAGTTTGTTCTTGTATAACAATATAATAGATTGCAAAGATTTAATCAATTTTATATTCTTTAATTGCAAGATTACTCTTTTGACATAAATAGCGCAAAGACTGTTAATTAAATACAAAATTAAATTTGTTTAAACAAAAATACTAGATTGCTTATAATATATTTTGAAAATTAATATAGCTTTTGCAATCTTTTGCAATGTTTTTAACATTACAAATTAAATGCGAAAATTCTTTTAATACAAATTGTAAAATATTTTTTTAATTAGATACAAAAAAGAAAGTTGTAATATTATTAGCTTTACTAACTTCTAATATTGTTTAATCTTCTTAAGTGTTAAAGTTGTTAAAATATAATAAATACGCAAAAGCTTTTGTAACAATTATATAAATCTATTATTAAATTTGTATTTTTCTTTTCTTTTCTTTTTTAAAAATAGAATATAGATTAATTTTTTAACAATTGTTTTTGTTTAATTGTCGATATCTAAAAATTGCTTTTATAAGATAAATAATTGTCTATTCGATTGCAAAAATACAATAAATTGCTCTCTCAACAACAATTTAGCATTTATAGCGTTCGAAAGAAGCTTAAATAGTAACAATATTAAATCTTTTGTTGTCGATTCAATGTTATTTAAGAGATTCTTTTTAATTTGCGTTTTGTCGTAATTATTTTTTAAAAAACTCAATAAATTAAAGAAATTGTTTTAAGATATATTTAAAAGATATTTTGCTATATAATTCTTGTTGCGTTTAGCAACTATTATTAATTTTACAATTTAAAAAAGTTGATAAGTTAAATTAAATAAAAAATCAAATTTTAATATAATTAATTTAAGCTTAATTGCTAATTGTTAGCACTTCAACAATTTAATTAGTTAACTAAATAACTATAAAAATATATAAAAATATATCTTTGCTTTTGTTTCTCTTATATAAAGAGATTTGTACTTATTAATTTGTTAATATCTTTAATAAATTTGTCTTACTTTTGTTAAAAGATCTTAATATTTTAATTTATTATTAATTTATTTAATTAAGTAGTAGATATTATTAATATTAAATTTATTGTATTCGATAGCTTTGCAACTTTAAACAAACTAATAATTAAAAATAAAAGTAAACAATACTTTGTTTATAGTAACAAATATCGCACAATCTTTAAGAAATAATAGCAAAAAATTTATTAATTTTACAAAAACAATACAAAGAAACTTAACGTTAAAAAGAATATATATTAAAATAATAAAACAAAACGTTCTATTATATAGAATCTATATCTTAAGAATATTATAATTAGAAATAGTAATTTAGTTGCTATATATATTCGATGCAACGCTATTTTAATTTATAACTTTTTAAACAACAATAAAATTTCGACTCTTAGCAAGTATTTTAATAACAACAATTGTATTAAAATATTAACAAACAAAGAATTAATTTAATTAACAATTTAAAAGTTGCTAAAAAAAAATTAATTTATTATTTTTTATTATCTTTTTTAAACAATTAGTAAAAAGATTGTTATAATTAATATTGTTCGAGTTCTTTTAATTAATAATTTATTGTTTTAGAATTTTAAAGATTGTAGTATTTTGCTTAATAATAAAAGATTGTTTCGAAAAAACTTTAACAATTAATTCGAAAAATAAATTGTAGCTATTAATTTGTTCTTTTATATAGTAAACAATATTAAAATATTATATCTTTTTTGTTGTTTTAATTTAAATATTATTCTTTAAAGCATTTTTATAATCAAAAATTATATAATAAAGCAATTAATTAAAGAGAAGAAAAATTTGTTAAAATATCTCTTAAATAATAAAACAAAGCTTTTGTTTACTATAAATGCTTAATCAATTTTTAATTGTTAATTTTACTTAATTATAATTGCGTTCTTTATTAATTATAATTAAAAATATTACAAAATTATTTTAAGATTTGAGCATTTTATAAACAAGTATTCGAGTTAAAGAATTGCAAATTTAGTTAAAAGAACGTTAAGTTTTTACAAAATTTTAAATAAAGTTTTAGCTATTACTATTAACAATATATTGAATAATAAAATCTTTATAACAAGTTTTTTGCGATATATTAATTTTAGTGCAATTACGTATAAATCTATATTAAACAATATCTTCAATAAAGAAGATTAAAAGAAGAACAATAATAACAATATTAATAATAATAAATTTAATTAAAATATTATAAATATTTTTAATATAAACAATAATACTCTTATTAAATATATATTTTGTTTAATATATGTTTTGCAATTTGCGATAAAGATACTTTTTAAAACAATATATACAAATTTAATTAACAAGAAACCATAAAAAAATTAAATTAAGAACAAGAATTGTTTAGATACTACTTTACGTAAATTATCTATAATACTAGTAAAAATAACGTTGTTTCTACTTATCTTTATATTTATTTTTAGTTGCTAATAATTGTATAAATGCGAAAATCAATTGTTTATATTAATATTAGTAGCAAACAAAAGAAATCTTTTATACAAATATAGTAAATGCAAATCGAACAAAAACAATTAAAAGTTAAAATAAACAAAGATATATTAAAGACTAATTAAGTTAAATCTCTTAAATTGTTTTAAAATATAAAAACTTGTTAAAACTTTATTTGTTATATACTAATTTAAATTTACAATTTGCAAAACAATTTAATTGTATTTTTCGCAAAATTTAAATACAAATATTTGAAAATTTCTAAATTTAAATAAGAACAAGTAATATATATAATTAAGATTATTAAATTTTTTTGTATTTTTATAAAGATACTTAGTATTATTAAGACTTTTATTATTTATTATATTTTTTTAATTTATAATAATTTGTTCGACAAGCTAAACAAAGTTAAAACTAAATTGAAAAACAAGCAAATATTATTTAAAAAAAAAGTATTTAACACAATTATAATCGCAAAGAAAAAGTTTATACAATACTACAATAAAACTTAAGATAACTTAAATTATCTATATAACAAAATTATATTGCTATATTCTATAATAGATAATAGTCTTTTTAGACAAAGCAATTAAATTCGAGAGATATATAAAAGATACAAATTTCTTTAAGTTAATATTTACTAAATTTTATTAAAGAAGAATTACAATTTTTATAAAACGTAATATAAAAAAATTTCGATTTCGAACTCTTAATCGATTGAAGTTAAAAAAAAATTCAAAGATTTTAACAATATATTACGAAAAAACAAGAAAAGAATTTCGATAATCAATAACAAATTTATTTAATACAAAAAACATAATATGTTTATTCGAGCTTAAAAGCACATTTTTAATAATCTTTTTAATTATTATTATTTTAAATTATATTTAAATATATTAAAAGCAAAAAATTAATAGTAATTGCTCTTTATAGTTTTAATAAAATATTTCGAAAAAACTAGCATTCTTAATTAATAACAACAATTAAAAGATTAATTATTAATAATAATATATTTAACACAAAATATTTTAATTTTTGTCTCGATTAATATATTTTACAAACGTTTGTTTTTTATTTTGTTAAAATTATATACAACTTATAAGTTGTACAATTTTGCAATTATATAAACTTTTATACTTCTTTATTAATACAATACTACAAAGAATATATATTAGCAAAAATATCTAAATTTGAAATTAAAGATTGTCGAAGATATAAATCTTAATAATATTTAAAATAAAGAAAAAATACGTAAAAAGAATTTAAATAAAATATACAATACAATATATATTAGCGACAATAAAGAAAAAAAGCTAGTACAATTATATACAATAATAATATATACTAATTTTACAAATTTATTTCTTAACTTATTAATAATAAACAAGCATTAACAAAGTTTCGAAAAGAATATACTCTAGTTATAACTTTATTTTGCAAAATATATCTTAATAGATACATCTTAGATTGTTTTTAAATAATACAAAATTGTTAATTTCTAAAGCATAATTAAGTAGCTTAATAATTAAGATATTTTAAATAAGTTTTTAACGTATTATTTTAAACTTTACAAATCTTAAATAACAATTTTATTTAAAATTCGAAAAAGTATATCTTAATTAAAAGTAAAAAAGATAAAAGTTCGAATTCTTTTTAAGAAATATATATTAATTATTTTTTAATTTTGTATTTTAATAATAGTTAAAAGATATTGCATAGATATTGAATATAATATTGCAATTAATAATAAGTAAAAAGATTGCTAAAAATAGAACAAATTATGTCTACTAAATATGTCTACTCTAGACAAACTATCTAATATAATATCGACTTTATTATAATTTTTGTTTTTTGCTTTAAAGCGAGCAATTTAAGAAAAACATTATATGTGTTGTTTAAAGATTCAAAACTTTTTACGCAATATTTTGTTATTTATGCTACAAAACAATTTAGAAATCGACTTTGTTATTAAGTTTAACGCATTCAAATATATAATATTAGATTCTAATAATATTGTTATATTATGCTTTTGTTTAATTAAGACAATGCAACAAACTTCTTGTTATCTTTCTTTGTATCTTAAATATCGCGAATATTGTCTTAAATATATCGCAAATCTTTGCACTTTATTGCTTAACTAAATAAACTAATTTAAATATTTAGAATAACAATATTATTATCTTTTTAGATTTTTAATTATAGTTAATATAAATCTAGAACTTTCTTTTTTTGTTATCTTTTTTTGTATCTCAAATATCGCAAATATTGTCTTAAATATATTGTAGATTCTTGCACTCTATTGTTTAGCTAAATAAACTAACTTAAATATTTAGAATAACAATATTATTATCTTTTTAGATTCTTAATTATAGTTAACGCAAATCTAGATTTTTTTTTTGATTTTTTTTTTGTATCTTAAATATTGCAAATGTCGTCTTAAGTATATTGCGAACTCTTGTATTTTATCTCTTAACTAAATAAACTAACTTAAATATTTAGAATAATAATATTATTATCTTTTTAGATTCTTAATTATAGTTGACGCAAACTTAGAACTTTCTTTTTTTGTTATTTTTCTTTGTATTTCAAATATTGCGAATATTGTCTTAAGTATATTGCGAACTTTTGTACTCTATTTTTTAGCTAGATAAACTATCTTAAATATTTAAAATAACAATATTATTATCTTTCTAGATTCTTAATTATAGTTGACGTAGACTTAGAATTATAGTTAATACAAATCTAGAATTACAATTAACGCAAACTTAGAACTTTCTTTTTTTGTTATCTTTTTTTGTATCTTAAATATTGCAAATATTGTTTTAAGTATAGCGCAAACTCTTGCACTTTATCTCTTAATTAGATAAACTAGCTTAGATACTTAAAATAATAGTATTATTATCTTTCTAAATTCTTAATTATAGTTGGCGCAATTCTAGAGCTTTTTTTCGAATTTTATAGATTTTTTGATAAAATTATTAGCAAGTTAATCTAAGTACTTGTATTTATAGCAAGAATTCTTTTGCATTTTTTATTTTTGCTTTAGTTAATATATAAACAATTAAAAAATCTATTAACACTTTATATTAAAATATTGTAGTATACTTTCTACGCATTTTGTTTGCAATCGACAATTCTTCGCAAAACTAAAAATTAAAAATAAGTATAAAAATAAAATATATTTCGAATACAATTTCTTTGTATTATATTTGTAATATAAGAAAGCAATGCACAAAAAGATTGCTAAAAATAGAGAAAAAAACACAATTCGATTAAATTATAATTTTAAGTTTAATAAATTTATTATATTCTCTTTTTAATATTTGCAATTATAAAATAGTTTTAGTAATTTAACAATTAAAGCGTTATTAATAAAGAGTCGAGAATATTAATTTTAACGTTAGCTTAATCGAAGATTAAGTATATTATAAGTAATATTTTTAGATTTCTTTATTAACAAAGATCAAGAATTCGAATTTTTCTTAATTTTTTTTTTATTATGTTATCTTTATCTTATTTGTTAAAAATCAAAACAAAAAATAAATATTCTAAGCAAATTTTTGTTAATTAAGTTATTAAGACTTAAATAATAAAGCAAAAGATAATTAAGAAACAAAGCTATATATAATAACAAGATATAGTTTAAAAATAATTTCTTTATCTTGCATTTGTAGTTTAAAAAAGTAATAAATAAAAAAATTATTAAAAATAAAGATTAAAATAAATACTAATAAAGTTGTAATTGCAATTTCTATAAAATCTTTATAGTTTAATTATAATATATATATTTATATATTAATTTTAGTAACTTAGTAATTAGAGTATTATAATTAATTCTTAATTATATCGATTTTAATATTAACTTAGTTAAAGATTAAACGCATTATAAATAATATAATTAAATTGTTAATTATCGAAGATTAAGATTTTAAAACTTTTTTAAAACAATTCTTTTAATAGTTTTAAATATGTTTAACTTGTTTATTAAAACAAAAACAAAAAAAGAAAACAATATTTAAGAGAGTTAAACTATCAACTTTAAAATTTAAAAGTATTAAAATAACTCGAAAGCTCAAAACAACTTAAAAGCTTAAAAAGATATATAAGTATAAACTTATATATCTTTTTAAATTATTAAATCGAAATTTATTAATACTAATTCTAGATATATCTTAAAATTATAAAAGAGTAATAAATAAAAAAATTGCTAGAAATTTATATATATTTATTTTGTTTAACTTATTATTTAAAGTTAGTTTTTAATAATTAATTACTTAATTAATGCGTTATTAAATTCGAATACAATTTACAAATAACTTAAATTAAATTGCGCAAAATCTACTTTAACTTAAAATAAATTTAGAACAAATTAAATTGTTGTAGTTTAATACTTGTTTCAACTTATTTTGTTTTGCGCAATAGATTTTAATTTGCAAAACAAAATCTTATTATATATTTATTTCTATTAACAACGCAATATTGTTATTAGATATTAGAAAAAATTGTAATTATTGCTTTAACAATTTTATTGTCTTAACAAATTTAATAAGATATTAAATTACAAAATAACATATATATATATTAATATTAAGCGCTTTTTAGATATTTTTTATATATTTATTATACTAATTTGTAAAAAACAAGATTTATTAAAAATTAATTTTAATACGCTTTTCCTTATATATAGACGTTAATAATTGACTAAATTTATTAAACAAATAAGTAAAATTAAGTATGCAAAGTAATTACAACTTTTGTTGATATCTAATATTGTTGTTATTGCGTTGTCGAACTATTATATTGCTTAACAATTTAATTTTTTGTTATTATAGACGTATACTTTTGCGAAGTATACAATCTTTTTCTTAACAATAATAACAATCTATTTATTGTTATATAAAAAAAAAGAAGATTTAAAATGCAAAAAAAGTTTCTTTTATAAATAATTTTTTTTTCTTGTAGATTGTTTAGATAGCTTAGTAATTAAAGCAATTATAACAAACGTTTAAGACTTATTTAAGACAAATCTTTCAATAAATTTGATTGCTTTCAACTTGTTTGTTAAGATTAAAAATAAAAAAATAAATATTTTAAACAAAATTCGAATTTGCGAGCTTCTATAACAAGACAATATTATATATTATTTATAGCGAGCTATCAATTAAAGATTAATAGTTAACGCTAAAACTAATATAAAAACTTGCTTGTATCGAAAACTCTTATTATTGAGCTACTAGAATTTGAATGTCTTTAATATACGTTTTTTGCATTGTATATTTAAACTTTAGCGAAAAAATAACTAGAAAAATTATTATAAAATTTAATAATTTAAATTTGCTTGCGTTACTATTAGAGATTAGCAAAAGAACTTTTAGTATATTATTAAGTTTAAGTATAATTCGATAAATATCTAATCTAACTTGAACAATAACTTGGATTAACTTGAACAATATTTAACTTGTTTTAAGTTGAGTTTTAGAGCCCGAAACTCGATCCAATCCAACTTGTTTCGCGGAGTATATATTATATGTTGTCTTTAATTTATTTAATCTCTTATAATATAAAATGCGTTATTAAATTATTTTAATAGCTAATATTATATATTTAATTATATTTTCGCTTTATTCGAATTTATTAAAATTAGACTAATATATAAGTTAGTTATTATATTTATATTAAATTTTATGTATATTTAAACATTAAAAATTATGTTATATTTTGTTATGCTAATACTTCTCACGAAGATATTAGAGAGAATTATGTAATTGAAGAGATTTGTAGACGTCTTTAGACAATACAAGCAATTACTTAATAACAAGAGTATTTAATTAACTTTCTACGTAAATGTAAGTGTCTTGTCTAATAATATTTTATCTAGAACTTTCTATAACTAATTTGAATTTTTTATCAAATAATAGTTGTTGTTTCATTTAGTCTCGAAAGTATATATTTTTGTATTAACTTACTTTTTAATATTATTCTAATTATCAAGTATCTCTCTTAATATAATATTGATTTGTCGACGATTTATTAAGTTTCGCGATCGACAATTTCTTGCAAAATAATTCGATTTATTATATATATAGCACGTTTTTTAAGATTAATTATCTTGCTTTTTTCTAGAATTCTTTTCTTTACATTATTAAGTAAAATTCAATTTTATAAATACAAATTTACAATAATTTGAATTACTATACTTCTAATTAGAACAATATTTTTTCTAATAATATTTAATTGTTAATTTGAAAAAAAAATCTGCTCTTTTATAAAATTGATTTTTATTTTATTTTTATAACTCTCTTATACAATTTATTATCGAGATCGATAGCTACTTCGATGAAATTAAATATGTTGTTAATTTCTTTGTTATTACGTATAATTTTGTTCTTTAGATTATTTTTAAGATTTTGTCGAAATATTGTTATAAGCGCAGCATTATTTTACTTAATAAAATTGATATATTTTTGAAATCTAAATATATAATTCGATGTAAAGATTTGTTAAATTAAATACTAAATTATTATTTTTACAATTTGTTTCTTATTAAATGTTTCAAAAATTCTTCGAAGCTTTGTTTTGAAATTATTAAAGTTTGTAAACATTATTCGAGAATTTTTGTTATAACTTTTTATATATTTGTGTAAATCTAACTTGAGTTAATATTAAGCTCTTTCTCTAAGAAATATTAATGCAATTTTTTTTTTGTTTACTAAAATAGAATAAAAGATAAAGTAGATATTTATTTGCATAAGTTAGTTTTTCAAATTAATACAATTTTTATAATAGACGTTATACTTGTTAATTCTAATCTTGTTATTTTTATTAATAGAAAATTAACGTAATACTATAAAGTTAATGCTCGAAATAAAGATGCGTTAAACTAATACAAACATTTTTAAAATATTTAAAATATTATACTAATATTTTCTATAAAGATATTAGAAACAATTATATTATTAAAGAGATTTGTAGATGTCTTTAGATAATGCAAGCAATTACTTAATAACAAGAATTTGCAACTATAGATAGTCGTAACAATAAGTTAAGACTTAAGATTAGTTAAACACGATTTATAAGAGAGTCGTGTTCGAGATCTATATTCTAGAAATTTCTTTGTACTCTTTCTGCTTCTCTAATAGAGTACTGCTTCTTATACTCTTCTAATAAAGATAATAGAGTATCGCTCTTTATATTCTCTTGATAGAGTTAATAGAGCACTGCTCTTTATGCTTTCTCTATAAAGCTAATAGAGCATATGTAGATATCTGTTCCCTATACTACACGCTAGCGTAGTCTATATATTGCTAGACTTATAACAATTTACTTAAAATATTTAATAACATATAATTACTTAGAATATTTGCTACTAATCTTAGTTCCAGAAATATATTTCTAGCTAAATAAGAAATAAACTTAATTAAAATTAGTAATAATAATAAATTTAAGAAACAATCTTTAATTTAGAATTAAATTATTCACTTATATTATTGGGCAATGCAATAAATTTTTTTTTATATAAATAATTTGTTTAAGAGTTTTAATAGAGCAATAATTTATAAATATCTAAATAAGTAATTTAATTAATCTATCTAGTAATAATTCCAATTTAACAATTAAGAAATTACAAATTTGTTGACAATAGCTTGTTTTCGACAATAATAATTGCTAACTATTTAGCTATTATAACAAGATAATGTTTTACGAATATAATATAATGTTCGAAGAACTTAAGAACGTAGTAGTGTTGAAGCTATTATTATTATAAATGTAATAAATAAAAGATATTTAATCTCTATAGAAGAAAATCTATCTATATATAGAATTTACTAGTACTAAAGATATACGTTATCTATCTACAAGAAAGACGTCAATTATCTAGAAGACAATTTATAACAAAAATACGAACAAGAAAAAGATAAAAATTAGCAAGATTATTAAAATTACAATTATAATAAAAACAATTATATTAATAATTAAGTATTTAATAAAAATTATAAAGAATTCTAAAGAATTAATAAAAATTGCGATTATAAAGATTGCGATAAAAATAAAGATTGTAGTAACAATAATTGTTAACAACAACAATTTATTTCTTTAAAAGTATATATAAATTGCAAATATTATTATAAAGACGCAATATACAACAATTGTAATAGAACAAATTATCAATAATAACGTTGCAAACATAATTATAAACAATTTTATTAGAATTTTATCTTAGTAGTCTTGAAAAATAACAACTAATTAATATTTAATTTTTTTGTTAACATAATTAGAAGTATTAAACGCGTTAATAAAATATTTATATTTTATTTTTTGCAATTCTTTTATTAAATATTAAAAATTAATTATTTCGTTATTGCAATTATAAACGTTGTATAAAATACTAATTTAAGAGTTACTATTTATATCTTTAAGAATCGAAATCTTTTCAAAAATTTACGTTATAATTATGGAAAAACCGAAACAATTAACAATTCTATTTTATTTATTAAAAACATAAATAATTGCTTAATTTTATTCTTTAAAAATAATAAGTTAATTCTTACACAAGTTTTATTTGTTTTAAGCATTGAAATTAAGCTTATTAGTGTAACTATCTTAAAGAACAAAGATACTAAATATTACTTTTTATCTAAACGATTTATTTATCTTAATTATAATAGTTAGCATATAATTTTTGCAAATAATCTAAAACAATAATATTTTTTAAGATATAAGATATTTAAAGCAATAAGTTTATACAAAGTTAAATAATTTATGCAAGCAAAGATTTAATAAGAGAAGAACTCTTATTATGTATTTAAAATAATTAAGAAGATTATTGATATTAAGATTTAATATTGTCGCTTCGTCTACTTAGATTATTGAAACATTTTATCTAATATAGAGAAAATTATCGAAACAAAATTTATAAAGCTTGTTTTAAAAAAGATATAAAAATCTTGTTTAAAAACAAAGTAATAATTAGAATTTTCTAAACATTTTATGTCAAAAACAATCGTATTTTTTGATCGAATTTATATTAATATTAAAGATTCGCTATTTATAACATTTTGCAACAATTGTTATTTTCTATTGATTAAGAATAACGTCTTTAGTATAATTTTTTATCTATGTTATAAAGATTAAAAATAAAATTCTTTTATATTTATAAAATTTCGCATTTGAATTAAAAAGAAAATAAATAATTAAATTAAATATATGCGAATAGATAATAAACTAAAAAGCAACATCTTTGCAAACTTTTTTGAGAAAATATATATTTAACAAGAGTTGTTTATCTCTTACACGTTTAAATAGAATTACATTACTAGAAAGAACATATATATAATTGTTAATTTAATTTGTGTAATTTATAAGATATGTTAGATTTTTATAAGTCTTTAAGATAACATTATCGAAGCAAGTGTCTATATATAAAATAGATGTATTATAATGTTGTTTTGCAAATCTAACATTATACTCTTTAAGATAATTAATAATATAAAACTAGATATTTCAAATTTAAAAACATTAGAATATCGCTTTTACGTACATATATTAAAGACAACAAAAAGACACAAATTTAATAATTATTTCTAGAAAGATATTTTCGTAGAATACAAAAATCTAAATTAATTAATAATACACAATTTTAAAATTAAGCGAATCTATCTATTATATAGTATATGTTTAATTTAGTAGCTTTAGAATGCACTAAATATATTATCGATAAAAAAGAAACAAAACACATTCGAATCAAAAAAATTAAATAAAGATTACTTAACGTTTTTAAGATAGATATTTTATATTTGTAAATATTTCGTATATTGCAAATATTTGAAATAATATTAAAGAGAAGAAACAATATAAGTATAATGCAAATAATTAGCTTACATTAGATTAAAATAAATTAAATAAAAATAAATTAAATAAAAAAGATTCTACTAAAGATAAATTTATTTTACGAAATTCTATATCTCTATTAACTTTATTAATAGTATCTCGTAGTTCTATAATATTAAATAATATTTTTGTAAAGTTGTTATTATTATTAAAGTTATCGAAACTATTGCGTCAAATTAGTTAAATTAAGTTAGATTTCAAGTTCTAAAATCTAATTTAAAACGAATTAGATAATATTTAAGTTAATTTAAGTTATTGTTCGAGTTAAGTTAAGTATTTATTCACTTATATTCGAATTTAATAATGCGCTAAAAGTTCTGTCGCTAATCTCTAATAATAGCGCAAGCGAATTTAAATTGTTAATTTTTTTAATTATCTTTTTAACTATCTTTTCTCTAAATATTGAATATACAATGTAAGAAATATGTCTTAAAGACATTCTATTATTGTAAAAAATATAATGTTAATTAGATTATATTTTACAATTCAAATTCTAATAACTTAATAATAAGAATTTTTAATACAAGTAAAATTTTTATGTAAATTTTAATGTTAACTATTAGTTTTTAATTAACAACTCGCTATAAATAACATACAATATTATCTTATTATAAAAGACTCGCGAGTTTGAGTTTAGTTTAAAATATTGCTTTTTTAGTTTTTATCTTAATAAAGAAGTTAAAAGCAATCAAATCTATTAAAAGTTTTGTCTTAGATAAATCTTAAACGTTTGTTACATTCGCTTTAATTATTAAGTTATCGAAAAAATCTACAAAGAGAAATTTTTTTCTATAAAAAAAATCTTTTTTGCATTTTAGATCTTTTTTTTATTTATATAATAGTAAATAAGTTGTTATTATTGTTAAAAAGAAAATCGTATATTTCGCAAAAATATACGTTTACAACGACAAAAAATAAAATTGTTAAACGCATTAATAGTTCGACGACGCAATAGCAACAATATTAGATATTAACAAAAGTTGTAGTTATTTTACACACTTAATTTTACTTGTTTGCTTAATAAATTTAATAAATTATTAATATCTATATACGGGAGAAAGCGTATTAAAACTAATGTTTAATAAATTTTGTTTCTCAAAAATTAGTATAACAAACGTATAGAAAATATTTAAGAAACGCTTAATACTAATATATATAAATGTTATTTTATAATTTAATATTTTATCGAATTTATTAAAGCGATAAAATTGTTAAAATAGTAATTACAATTTTTTTTAATACTTAATATCGATATTGCGTCGTCAATAGAAATAAATATATAATAGAAATTTGTTTTATAAGTCAAAATTTATTGCGCAAAACGAAATAAACCGAAGCGAATATTAAGTTACAAAAATTTAATTTGCTTTAAATTTAATTCGCTTTAAATTTAAATTGAATTAAAGCAAATTTTGCACAATTTAACTTAAGTTATTTGCGAGTTATATTTAGATTTAATAACGTATTATTTAAACAATTAATTATTAAAGATTAACTTCAAAAAATAAGTTAAATAAATTAAATATATTTGAATTTTTAGCAATCTTTCTATTTATTACTCTTTTATACTATTAAGATATATATATATAATTAGCAATAATTAATGTCGATTTAATAATTTAAAAAGACGTATAAGTTTATTCTTATATGTCTTTTTAAGCCTTTAAATTGTTTTTACACTTTTAGATTTTAAGATTAATAATTTAATTCTTTTAAATATTATTTTCTTTTTTTGTTTTCGTTTTAATAAACAAGTTAAACGTATTCGAAACTATGAAAAGATATATCTTAAACGAGTTTCAAATCCTTGATTATCGTATAATTGATAACTCTATTATATTACTTATAATGCGCTTAATCTTCGATTAAACTAATGTTCAAATTAATATTGCAAGATTATAATTATAACGCTCTAATTACTAAGTTATTAAAATTAAAATATAAATAAACATGTTATAATTAAATTATAAAAATTCTATAGAAATTGCAATTACAACTCTATTAATATTTATCTTAATCTTTGTTTCTAATAATCTTTCTATTTATTATCTTTTTATATTATAAATGCAAGATAGACAAATTATATTTAAGCTACAATTTATTATTATATATAATTTTATTTATTAATCATTTTTTACTTTATTATTTAGATCTTAATAACTTAATAAATTAACATATACTTAAAACATTTATTTTGTTTTTTAATTTTAACAAATAAGATAAAAACAACATCGTAAAAAAGTTTGTCTCAAAAAAGATTCGAATTCTTAATTTTCGTTAATAGAGAAATTCGAAAATATTGTCTATGATGCGCTTAATTTTTAGTTAAACTAACGTCAAGATTAATATTCTTAGCTCTTTATTAACGAAGCTTTAATTGTTGAGCTATTAAGATTATTTATAATTGCGAATGTCAAAGAGAGAATATTATTATAAATTTACTAGAGTTGAAATTATAGTTTAATCGAATTATACTTTCTTCTCTATTTTTAGTAATCTTTTTGTGCATTACTTTCTTACACTACAAATATAATATAAAAAACTATATTCGAAATATATTTTATTAATATACATATTTTTAATTCTTAGTTTTGCAAAAAAGCTTCAATTGCGAACAAAATGCGTAAAAAGTGTGCTACAATATTTTAACGTAAAATGTTAATAAATTTCTTAGTTTTTTATATATTGATTAAAACAAAAAATTTTTTTTTTTTTTAATTATAAATGCAAATATTTAGGTTAATTTGTCAAAAAATTTATCGAAAAATCTATAAAATTCGAAAGAAAATTCTAGATTTGCGTTAATTGTAATCAAGGATTTAAAATAATAATTATATTATTATTTTTAATATTTAAACTAATTTATTTAATTAAAAAATAAAGTGCAAGAGTTTACAAAGTATAATATAAAGATATTATTAAAATCTATTATTATATATTCGATTGCGTTAAGTTTAATAATAGAGTCGATTTTTAAGTTTTTTTTATAATGTAAACAATAAAACGTCGCATACAAAGTCTTCAAGTTTTAAATAATATATATAATGTTCTTTTTAAATTGCTAGTTTTAAAGCAAAAAACAAAAGTTATAACAAAGTTAATATTATATTAAGCAATTCGCTTAAAGTAAAAATATTTGATAGATATAATATTCTATTATTAGCAATTTTTTTAATTGTCTTTAATAATAATATTATATACAATATTTATGCAATATCTTCTAACTATTATTAAAATACAAAATTAGAAATTAATTAACATATATATTTTAAGAAGAATTTGAACCTTTTTTATCTAGATATCTTTTTAATGTATTAAAAATTAATTTTTATAATATTTGTAAAAATATCTAGATTGCTTTAATTACTAAACTATCAAAACAAATACTTAATATATTGCGCAATAATTCTTAATTGTTAAAGGAAATTGTTCTAAAAGAGATTTGAACTTTTATCTTCGTTAAAATATGTGTCTTCTTAATTCGAATCGGATTTTAAATTAACGTTTTACTTAAAATACAATTTGTAAAGTTTTGATTAATATATTAAGATAACATTTAAAACATCTTACTCTTTAAGTTATTAAAATATATTATAAAAAGATTTATTTTAATTCTATTATATAAATATTATTTTAACTTAATTACAAATTAAATTAATATTCGAATTTAAACTTATTTGTAAATCTAAAAATATAATTCAAATAAAGAAAATTAAAGATAGCAACAATTATAATTTTATAATTTTTTTTCTCTATTAATTTTGATAATTTTAATCTCTTAATTAATATTAATAATAATTTATATTTAAGAGAACTATTTATACGTAGTGCTAACTACGAACTTGTTAATACTATAGTATTTAATAGAGCCAAACGTTTTTAACATTAATAAGTAAGATATCTTAAAAGCGTTCAATATAATTGTTACAACAAATCGACTCTTTTAATTGCAAAAAAAATAACAATTATATTACTTTTACTATTATTATTATTATTAAATGCTTCTTTGTATAGTAAGATACAAAGAGCTAAAAACACAATATTATTTATTATAATTACTATTATTTATTTTTTGTACGCGTTAATTGTTGTTATAATGCTCGTTATATTGTAATTACGAAAACAAGTTTTAAAATATTGCAAGAAAGTCTCAAAGTATTGTGTATATAAATTTAGAAAAGCAAAAATAAAAATTATATATATATATAAGATGCGCAAAAGAAGCAACACAATATTGTTTCGAAATTAAGATTGTCTTAAGTTTACAATATATTTGCTTTAATATATAACAATTTAAATATATTAAAATTACTTGCTCTTAATTGTTTAAATAACTAGTATTATAAATATATTAATCTAAGATCTTGTTATTTTTATACAAAAATCTATAATACGTTTAATTTAAGACGTTTTTATAATGTATTTGCGCTTTATATACAAGATTTAAACGCGTTAAGACATTTTGTTCTAAACTTAGTTTAAATATTTATATATAAAATTTTAAGATTTTAAGATAAGATTGTTTTGTTATTAATATACGCAAATACAAACAAAAGTAACATTTAAATAGATTGATCGTTGGGTCGGGTTTCGATTTCAACTTTGAGAATCGACTTGACTCGACGATTTCAACCCTAGGAATCGACTCGAAACTCGAGTTGATTTCTATTATTTTAGAATCGACTCGATTCGACTCGAGTCGATATTCGATTCTAATATTAGGAATCGAATCGAATTGCTAAGAAATCGAAAATAACGTTATAATGCCAAGAATTACTAATTTTAGAATTTTTTTATATTAATAAAATTAATAATTTGCATCTATAGATTCTATAGATCTTATAGATATAATTTATTAATAAAATGCAATATTTGCATCTATAGACTCTATAGATCTTATAGATGCAATTTATTAATAAAATACATTATTTGCATTTATAGACTCTATAGAATCTATAGATGCGATTTGATTTTTTTTTTTTTTTAAAGTAGTAATGCATTACTAAAATGTATTATCTTATTATAATTTAAATAATTAAATATTATTAAATATATATTGACTATTAATAATTATAATATAATTATTTAAATAGTCTTGACAATTCGAATCGATTTTTCGAATCGAATTTCGATTTTAATTCTAGAAATCGATTCGACTCGACTCGATATTCGATTCTAATTTTAGGAATTGACTTGTTAAGACTTTCGAGTCGAGTTAACTCGAATTGTCAAGATTCGAGTCGATTAATCGACTCGAACTCGATTAATTGATTCGATGCGATCAATCTACATTTAAAAATAAAATATATAATAAAAATATATATATATATATAAATATTATATATAAACAAATAATCTTTATATAATTACAATCTATAAAGAGAATTTATATATAAATTCTTAAAGCTCTTGTTTTATATATATATAAATATAAGAATTTTAAATTGTCTAACAATACAAAAAGCTTTTCTTTTGTAATTTTTCAATTAATAGATTTATTACGATTTTTACAATATATACAAAGAATTTTCTTGTACTAGTTATTACTATAGAGACGTCAAGATATTGCAATATCAAGACAAAGCAATAAAAAAGAAAGAGATTTGAATTTCGATCAATAATCGAGATTGAACTCTTAAATATATAGTCTCGCATAGACTCTTAGAGATGTTAAATCGAGTATAAATTAAAAAAAAAAAAAAAAAAAACATTTGTACTTTTTAGCAAACAATAGTAACAAATTCTTTTAACTTTATTTTTTAATAATTTCTTTATAATTTATTTATACGATTTGTAAATAAATTATAATATATATTAATACAAAGTTAACTTGCAGTTAAAATATTTTCTTTTTTTTATTTAATTTTTGTTTGTATTCGTATTAACACTATAATACTAATAGCATTTTCTAACTTATTTTTGCACGCATTTACGATAATGCATTTTACTTTTTTGCTTTTTGCTTTTTCCTTGTTTCTCTTTTTTTTTGTTACTAATATAGATAAACTAAGTTACAATAATTGCGATTTGTTTTTTATACTTTATTTTAAACTTCTTGAAGAAAATTTTGTTCTTGAAATTTAAATATATATGTTAAAACTTGTTTTTCTTAAAATTGTATTGTTTAACAATTATAGTTATTTGTATAATTGTTAAGTCGAATAATTTGTATAATTTAAATATATAAAAAACTATAAAAAATAGTTATTTGTAAAAAATAATAATAAATATAATTGCAAAAATAATTTGCGTTAATTTTAACATTATTAATAGTTAAGAACTTAATTGCTATTATTGTATAAAAATATTTAAATAGAAATTTATATAATATTAGAAGTTTTATATAGCTAATTAATATTCGCAAAGATATAATTTAAACGCAATAAATTTGCAAAATATATAAGTATAATAATAAATAAAAAAAGCAAACTTTACGCATTATTGTTTTTGTATTATTTAAATTTATTAATTTTAACATTTAATAATCTTGTAATTTCTTTAACATTTATAATATTTTTTAAGATATAAAATTTACAGTTAGATTAAAAAGTTTGCGCATTTATTAATATTTTATTTTAGTAAAGTGTTTTATATATGTTACATTTTATTTTAAGTATATTTTAATTTTTTTTATAAGCAAATTAATTAAGTTTTAGCTTTTAAGAAGTTTTCTTAAATTTTGCGTTGTTATTTATTAAGTAAAGCAAAATTGCTTTGTTATAAAAACAATCTAATATATCTTAAGTTTTACTATAATAATTGGAAGACTTAATCTTGATTATTTTAATTACTTTTAACATTTTTTTTCTCTATTTTATGTTCTTACGTTTTAAACGCACTTTGAAAATTTTTAATATATCAAATAATTTGTTATATATTTTAAAGATACAATAAATAGTAAAGACATTAATTATGCTCAAAATCTTAATATAAATATAAAATAAATTAGTAAGTTTAATTTACTGTTAAACTTTATTTTATTCGTTAAATTTAAGTTAATAAAAATTAGCAAATTATTTAAATTATTTATTTAAATGTTTATACAATAAGTAAGATTATACAATTATATAATATATTAAGTTTTATTAGATTGATTGTCGAGTTAGATTTCGATTTCAACTATTGGAATTGACCCAACTCGACGATTTTAACATTAGGAATCGACTCAAAACTCGAGTCGATTTCTACTTTTTTAAAATCGATCTAACTCGACTCGAGTCAATATTCGATTTCAATATTAGGAATTGAATCGAATTGCTAAGAAATCAAAAATTACATTATTATATTAAGAGTTACTATTTTAAAATTTAAGTAATTATAATATGTTATCAAAATTACAATTTGCTATATTATTAAATTATAATTACTTATTAGTATAAAACTTTGCTTAATTTATCTTATATTTGCATTATTCTTTTGCATTATTGTTTTACTTTAGAAATTTTTTCTTTGAACTACTTAGAGATATTGTTTATACTATTTTTGATTGCAAAATATTTAATTTTTTAAAAGCTTCTAATTAATAATTGTTTTTATTTAAAGATAATTCTAGTAAATCTATTTTTTGCAATTTGTTGTTTAGTACTTTATATCTTAATTAATTTACAAGTCAATTTAATTAAAATTTTAATTGTACATTTAATACTAGAAAAAGAGAGTTTTAAAAAGTATTAAATAAGATTTTAAGTAATTTTTTATTATTTAAACTAAGAAACAAAAACGAATATATTAAGTAAAATAAAAATATTAAGATTCAATTTAAAGAATAGTAATTACATACTATAGTTAATAAAAGTATTTTGCACAAAATTTAAAATAGACTTATTTATTTATATTAAATTAAAAAGATTAATATTAAAGCACAATTTAAACTTTAAAACAAATATATTTAAATAGTCTTAACTATTAATAATTTGTCAAAAATTATTTGCAAAAGTTGTTAAAAAATATTGAATTATTCTATTGCGCACAATTATTCAAACACATTTAATATAAAGAAACATTTTCAATTTACGTTTTGCTTAAAACAAAAAAGATTTCAATTACAATTAGTAATTAATCTAATTTTTATTTGCGTAAGTTATTTTTAATAATGCAAATAAATAATGCAAAACTAATGCATTAATAGAAGAAAAATTATATTAATTTGTTATTCTTTAATTAAAATAATTGAGAAGATTAACTATACAAGACATTTGTTAATTTGAATTTACTCTTTCGAATTATCAATAATTTAAACTTTCGAAAGTTACTAAAAATGTTTCGATCAAATCTAGTACTTTTAGATTGTATTAAATTATCAAAATTGATTTTTATAAACTTCGATCAAATTTGTAACAAAATTAAATTAAATCTAAAAGAGTTTTAATGTGTCTCTATTGCTTTAGATGCATAATCTAGTTCTTAAAAAATTGTCTATTTTGAAGTATTAATATATTATATCGATGTTATATTTTAATATCGCAAACATCTTATTAAATTTATTTCTTTTAATATCGAATATACAAGTTAACAATTAATATTGAAGCTTATAAAAATATTAAAATTCTTTAAAATCAAAAACAAATTTCTTAAAGTTGTTATTAATAATGCAAGCAATAACAATACTTTTAAAGACAAATTTAATAAAGTCTTAAATTAACAAAAGTCTTAATAAAACAAACAACAAAATTTTATTTCTTGTTTAATCTATATTATTAATTTGATAACTTAAGACTTTATTGCAACTCTTAAATTAAAAGCAATTGTCAACAATATTGTTCTTCAATTAGAAAATAAACAAGTTCAAAATATTGCAAAAAATACAAGCTTGTTTGTTGTAATTAAAAAGATATTTGTTTATATAATAATATAAAAAGATAATATATTTGTTAAATCTTATTTAAATTTGCGCTTTTATTATTGCTATTAATAACTCGTCTTAGCGTTTAATTTGCTTTAGAGTCTTTTAAGAGCAAAAAAATAAAAAATCTCAAAAATTGATACAAGATATTCGCATTTGTTGAAATTCTATTTATTTAATACTTTGTTGTACGTATTAACTACGCGACTACATTAATTTTTAAATAGAGAAATATTTAAAAGATCAAAAAATTTAGCGTATTTAACTAAATAAAAGCGAGTAATAATCGATTTAACTACTTAATAATATATTAAATTCTTTCTATAAATACACTCTTATAGTTTCTCGAACAACTAATATTAGTATTTATTTAAAATTTCGAGTATTCGATACAATATTTAATTATTTTAATTATTTGAAGAAAACTATAACAAATTATAGTTGTTTTTTAAAAAAAAATATACTAAAAGTTTGTAAAAAAGCTTCGACAAAGCTTGCTAAATATTATTCGAAAATAAAAGAACTTAATAGAATATTATACAATTTTATTAATATTTTAGATTCTACGTAGAAATTGAGTCTTTACAAAATATAAAACAAAAAAAAAAAGGTTTTGTAAACTACAAGACAAAATATTAAACAAAATTTAAAGTTTATTTTTAACATTATTATAATTTAGCTATTACTTTAAGAGCAAAAGTATAAAGAGCAAATATTGTTAAAGAGATAATACAATATAATAATGCATTTGATTTTTAATTGACTTTTTGATAGTTTGACGCAAATATTGTAAGATTTTTACTTCGACAATTTTAACGTTTTTGTTCGATTTAAGACGAAGACGATTAATATCTTTGCGCTAATATTATAGAAAATAAATATCTAATATAAAAATATTAAAGAGATAATACTTCGAACTATCCTAAGTTAACGCAAATAATTAAAGATATTTTTTTTTATCTAGTATTATTAATAGATATTAAACAAATTTTTAGTTTTGCTCGAAGAGTGTATTAATAAGATCGATCTCAAATAAGTTTGTAAATAATCGAACAAATTATAATAATTAAATATTATAATTGTACTATAAATTTAAATTTAAAGAAGATTATTATTAAATTATAAAATATATATTGTAGAGTACAAAATAATAATTAACAAGTTAATAGAAATAAGAATTTTTTTCGAATAAAGTTCGAAATTGTTTTGAGTAAAATTTATTTATAGCTAAATTATTGTATAGAAGATTTTACATTAATAATATTATTATAAATAAACAAATATTATTAACAATAATATAGATAAATAATGCATTTAAAATAATTAGATACTTAATATTGTATTAAATTAATATTTTTAACTTTTTAAGAATTATATTATCTCTAATTTTAATATATATTTAAATATAATAAGATTAAATAATTAAGTCTTAATAACTTAATAATAGCGCGTTTAGTTTCTTGTAATAATAACGCGCAATCTATAATATTGTTTGAGATAATATTATAATGCTATCTAAGATTATACTATAGATTGTATGTTATAAATATAAGAAATTAAAAAAATAAAAGTTCGAATCTTTCTTAAGATACAATAATTTTCTTTTTGTGCAATCTTCTATAAAATTATATAGAACGAGATTGTCAAGCTCTTTAATTAGAGATATTAAATCAATAATTTAACTCTAATTATTTAGATAATTTAAATACATAATTATAATGCACTTTTTAATTATTATATTTAGTAGAAAAGAATACAAAAAATATATATAGTAAGATAATGCGTTTAATAAATAATGCAACAAAATAATACAAATAATAAAATACAATAATTAAAATAACTTAAATTCTTAATTTTTTGCTAACTATCTCGAATTCCAATATAACGAAGATATTTGAACGTCAATTTTATTACTACTTATTATAGTAAAGTCTCAAATTTTGTATTAATTGCTTTAACAATTATAAATTTTTAGACTTAATAATTTTGCGATTAATATAAATAGCAAGAAGATTGCTATCTAAATACATAAAGCAAGACATTAGTATATATTATATAAAAACAATAATAATGCAAATAAATAATATACTTACTAGAAAAGAAGTTAATTATAAAACTCTTAATAATTTTTTAAAGAATTAATAAGATCGATGCTTAAATCTAGTATTCTTTATTGTCTTCTTTATTAATAGCTTTATTTTGCAAGATTTCGCGAATTAATTTTGCAAAAAATATCTTCGAAATTAATAAATTACTAGTTTTTTAATACTTGCAAATTTTATGTAAAGCTATTGTTTCGAATTTATATTTGCGCTTCTTCTATATTATAAATACTTAGCTAATAATAGCTTAATATATTATCTCTTTGTATTATCTTTTGTATACTAGAAGATATCTTAATCGATTTCTTTCTTTTGTTACAATTAACTTGCGTTGTTATATCTTTTTGCAATTTTTTGTCTTCTATTTTACAAGCTAAATTAAATATGTTAGCGATGCGTAATATATTAAATGTATTATTCGAATATATTATTAATTTGTTTAATTCGAGCTATTAGAGTTTTAGAGCAAAGCATATTGTTAAATTAAGAATTTTTAATACTAAATAAGAGAATTAACAATATAGAATATAAGAATTGATAAGTTTTGCGATTAAGTATTTGATAAATAATGCAATAGAATAATGCGCAATAAATATATATATTTGTGTTTAATTTTAATAGTTAAAGAGTATATATTATGCGATAATTAACGTAGTAAATATAATAATTTTTAGTTGTAATAATATTGAATAAAAGTAATATTTAAACTCTAATTTTAATATTAAGCGCATAAGTTTATCTTATAATTGCTACAACTTTTTTGTTTAAATATTATATATTAGTTAATATATTTAATATTGTCTATTGTCTTAATTTATATAATTAATATATAAATTTGTTTTGTATTACTTGTATATATTATTATTAAAACTAATTAAAAGAATAGACTTTTTAAAATTGAATTTCTTCTTATTTAAAAATTCGAAAATTGCTAAGTAGCTAATGTTATATTATTAAGTAAGAGATTTGCTTTACATTATTTATATATATTATTTTTAAGATTAATTTGAAGCGCAAAATGTCTATTTTATTAACTTTTTTGCAAATTATTGTTAGTAGAAATTGTATTACAATATAAATTAAAGATAAAAAATTGCTTTACAAAAAGCTAAATATTAATTATATAATGCTTTACAAACGTCTAATTAAGTTGTAAGCAACAATTGTCTTTAAGAAAGTCTCTAGATAAATTTAAATTAATATAAAAGAAAATGTTAAAAATATAATAATTAATAAAAGAGTAGAAAAAGAATTGCATAGTAATGCATTTAAGTAATGCATATATATTCAAAAAGTTAATTATATTGTAGCGCAATGTTTTAAGATCAAACTAATAAAGAAAATTAAAGATAAGAATATTGCAAAATAGATTAAAGTTGATGCAATTGCTATATAAATAATTTTAGAGAGTAAAGATATAGACACAATATAATTTTTTAATATTTAAGTATATATAAAGTTTAATATAAATAAAATAACTAATCTACGTATTAGCTTAATTTTAATTAGTTCAAATTAAGCAAAAATGTAATTAAATAGATAATATTAATTATCGAAATAATTTAACAACGCATTCTACATTATAAAGAGTTTAATAAATTAAAGAAAGCGCACAATTTAAATGCGATTAACAAATTTGAAAAATTTAAAGATACTTTTGCAAGCAATAAAAACGTTACAAATCGCAAAATATCTAATTTTTTAAGATCGACAAATAACGATTTTGAAAACTTAATTAAGATTGATAATAATAAAGAGAAAATAAGATAAATGAAGACAAAGAATAATGCGAAAATAATAAATAACAAGTATAAAGATATAAAGTACAAAAACAATAATAATAATAACAAAAACAAAGACAATAATAATAATATTAAGAATAAAGTTAATTACAAGATTGTAAAGATTTCGAGCTAGTTAATAGTATTAATAAGTTTAAGTATATTATTTAAATGCATTATTATGCACTTTTCGATAAAATATAAAATCGAAGTTTATTAAAAGACTAAAATAGTTATAATCTATTTATTATATAAATATTAAATAGTTTATATGCATTACTTTATTGCATTATTATAGAATATTTAGATAAAAAAATAATAAGATTTAAAATCTAATTTATGTTTATTAAATTTGTTATTAAATAACTTTATTTCTTGACAATTCGAGTCGATTTTTTCGAGTCGATTTTTGATTTTAATTTTAGAAATTGATTCGACTCAACTCGATTTTCGATTTTAACTTTAGAAATCGACTTGTCAAGACTTTCGAATTGAGTTGACTCGAATCGTCAAGATTTGGGTCGATTAATTGACTCGAACTCGATTAATTGACCCAACGCAATCAGTTTAAGTTTTATTATATTTTAACATTTTAAAAGAGTTTTAAAATCGTGCGCAATAAAACTTCGTACAAATAACTTTAATATAATTTAACTTAACTTAAATTTCGCTTTTTTCTTTTTAAGTTCTAATTGTTAAATTTACTTAGAAAGCTTTTTTCGTTAAAAGTTAATATTAATAAAAATAATCGATTTATAATTTTATATATCTATATAAATGTTAATAATTGCTAAAAAGATTTACACAAAACTTATTATATTAGCTAGCTTTATTAATAACTTATTCAAGTCTTTAACGTTTAATTTTTTCTTGTTTTTTTTTCTTCTTAAACTGTTTATTAAATAAAACAATTCGCATATATTTAAGTAGTATGTTTATCGCAAGTTGCAATATATATATTAAATAAAATAAATATTGCGTGCAATTATTGTTTTCTTTGTTCTTATTATTGTTTTGATTTTTTTTAATAATATTGTTTGTGTTATTAGTAATATTATTAATAATAACAAATGCAAACGCAATTCTTAAGTAATCTTAAATACTTATAAACGCGTAAATGTTAAAAGCGAAAATAAGATAATTTATAAAGATATTGTTGTTAAATATATTGTTAATAATTATTGTTAAAGTTTTGCGAAAGAGATTATATTATTAAAGAATATTATCTTAATTTGAATTCGAATAAATAGATTATTGTTTTCGATCTACTTTAACGTTGATTTAAGCGATTTTTGCATCGAACTTCTACTTACGTTCACGCAATTTCGAGACGATTACTAGCTTCGTTGTTGTTAGATAACGTTTTCCAGCCTTATGTTACTATTATCTCTTTACATTTTATAAATTATTATTTACATCTTAAGAATCCTTTTTTATATCAAATATATATCGATAATCGATTAAGCGTTTGTGCATCAAAATGTCGAATTGCAATTTTAAAAGAATTTCTAAGTATCTCGAGATTGTTCTAAAATGTTTATTTTAAAATTAATTCGAATTTCTTATTTACAATCTCAAAACAATAATATGTATATTTTTTTACTCTTTATTTATTCTTCTGATTATTCTTTTATAGTTATTCTTTCTTTCTTTTCTCTTAACTTAGACTTTATTTATTTGTAATTTCTCTCTAACTAATTATAATTCGTCGCAAAGTTCTAGATTAAATCTCGCAAACAAATTTTATTTTAGTTTACTTCTTAATTGCGAAAGATTATATTTTTGCATACAAATACTACAATCGACGATATAAAAATATAAATAAGAATTGTCGATTTACAAATATTTACGAGAATTTTACGAAATTACACATTAATAAAATAAAAAATTCATAAAAAAATACGTTAAATGCTTCTCTCTTTATTCTTTATAAATAATTATATTAGTTAATAAATTTCAATAGATATTGCAAGTTAATTAATATAAATTTATATTATATATTTAGAAAATCTTTTGCAAGAAGAATTAACAACTTCTTTTACTAATTCTACATTAAGAATATTATTCGAAAAGTTAGTTTTATTATTATATATTAACATTAACTTAATTAAGTATATATTAAATACAAGAATTAACAAATTAATTCGCTAATGTTAAAAAAAGTTTACAAAATATATTGTTATCGATGCAGAAATTCTAAGAAGTATTAACGAGACTAAATTAATTTATTGACAAATTGCTAATAAAAGAATATAAATTAAATAAAAGTAAGATAGATAAATTATTATTAGACGTTAAAGATTTCTTGAAAATACTGCATTATTATTGAGTAATTAATATTAACTTTTTTTTGTACAAACGTTATCAACTATCTATTGTTACTATATTTTTTTTTAATTGCATTTATCAATTCTTGTTCTAAGATTCTATTAAGTATTATATATAACAATATCGCTTTATTTATATTGCGTAACAAAAATACTAATAAAATTGCTTTTATACTTTAATTTCGTTTAAAAAAAATTAAATTATAATAGAAACAAAAAAGATTATACAAGAGAATTTACTTTTAATTATAACAAGATGCTAACTTTTATGTAAAAAAATCTATATCTTTCCTTTTAATAACAACTTTAAGTTTTGCGTTATCTCTTATATTGTAAGTCTTGCTTGCAATAATAAATTTTTTCGATTTTTCGATATTATTTCTTGAATAATTTTAATTTTAAAAATATATGTTGATTTAAATTGTTAATTAATTTAGTAATGCAATAAACTATTAAACTTTTTAATTTTTCGCTTGTTAAACTTTTTAAATTAAGAAATAAATAACAAGTTTAACAATCTTTTTTTCTATAATCTCTATTATAAATAAGTAAAATACTTAGAAAAAAAGATTAACTTTGTGTTAATTTTAATTATATGCTATTTTTAACAAGCAATAAATAACAATATTAACAATAAATTTCGTTAATTTAAATCTAAGAAGAGATTCGCTAATTATAACAAATAATTTTGACTTAAACAAAATAATACGCAATTTAATTCTTGATTATATTACTTCGATAATCTTTTGACAAAATTATTTTTCTTACATAATTTGTTACGACATGCAAGCGATTTATCAAGATATTGTATCACAAGAAAATCTAATTGTTATTTTTTATCTTATAAATTACATAATCGATTTACGTTAATTTTCCGAACTTTTTTTTTAATAACTAAAGACTTTACAACAGAATGCAAGCGTTTAAGAATTGCGTTAGCATTAACAAAACTTTTATAGTTAAATTTGCGAAAAGTTTAATTTTATTTATTAAACAAAAGATTAATCGATTTACAACAAATATTAGCAAGTTAAGCAAGACATTAATTGTTTACTTAAATAAAAAGAATATATATTAAAAATGTAGTTGCAACTTAATTACGATACAACAACTTTAATATAAGATATATTTGCGCAAATAATTATTAACAACATTGTTTTTTTTCGTGTTTAATCTTTTTCGATTTTGATTAAGTATATCTTTAAAAAACAAGTATATATCGAATAAGCTTTTTTCAATTTATTGTTATTTATCAAATACGATAAGAATCTAAATTAATAGATTTTTATTGTTAACAATTTTATTTTGTTGTGCATTTGTCAAAAATAACTTTCTCGAAAATCCTATTAAATATAATAGAATAATATTGCAACAAGCTTGTTAAATAACAACATATCTAACATTAATATTAAATCGAATTGCTTGAAATTCGACGCGTTATTTCGATATTAACTTTTATTTTAATGTTAATATTTTTAGTGTTTGCACAATCTTAATAACATTATATTGTTCTTGCATAAATAATAATACGTCTTTGATAGTAAATTTTCGTTATAGCGTTATTTCAATCAACACTATTAATTTTAGTTTGATTAGAGCTATCTAATTCTTAATATTACTTGTAAATAACTCGCGCTTAATAGTTTTATATACTTTTAAAATTACGCAGCGAAAATTTATAAAATCTACATATTTGAGAAAAGCTAATTTTCTTATTTGTTGTTTCAATAAATTGAAAGATATATATATATTATTGTTCTTGTTAATTATTTTTCTCTAGATACAATTATAAATATTCTTATCTATTACAATTACTTAATAGATGTTCTCTTAATAAATTATCAATCTATTTATTTAAGAATTTTCGCAAACAAGTTTTATTTAACTTTAAATTATTCTAATACTTTCTTTGTTTTTTTATCTTTAATTTTGTTTTTGTTGTTGTTGTTTTTTTTTTTTACTTTTTTTGTATATTTCGAAATATCTTTTTTTTTATTGCGCTTAACTTCTTCGAGTTGTCTTATATTTTATTTTTATTTCGAAAATTACTGTAAATTATTCTCGCTAAATCTTGTATTTACTCTCAAAATAAAAAAATATTTCGAATTGCATCTTTTTTGCTTACAAATCTGTTTAATTTTAAATAAAATAATTGAATCAAATATTTCTTCTTACTTTTTTATAGCAAATATCGAAATTTATTTCTAAATCTTGCGATTATTTGAGCGTAAAATAGACGTTTTCGTATACGAGATAATTCTTGTTCGACAGATAATTTGCTTTATTAACTTTGCTTTGTATCAAAATAATAGGTTTTTATTTTTTAACAAACTATATTATTTGCATTAGTTTTTAACACTTATTAATAAGAAGTAATAATTTATCGAGAAGAAGTAATTATAATATTTAAAGTATTTGATTTACTATTTATAGATTTTTGATTTACAACAAAGAAATTATCTTTTATTGTAGTTTTCTTGTTAAATATCGATGAAAGTAAAAGATTATTAAGAGCAATTAAGAAATTAGATTTGTAATAATAAAGAATCGCATAATATATACAAACTTAGCTCGAAATTTTAAAGTAACTTGTTCGATTATAAAAACAAAAATTGTTTAAATTGAAAAATTGATATTTTCCAATTTTTATAAGTATTTGTAACAGATATATTAATATATTAGATTTCTATATTAATTACAAACTCTTTCTTGAAACAATCTCGATTATTATTTGCTAGAATACTAAAATTCCCTGCGTTGTTATCTTCAAAAATGTTAAAAAGTTCTTTAGAAATTCGAGAATTTGTATTCTACTTGTTACGTACATTACTAATAATTATTATAAAATTAAACTCTAGTAAAGAATGCATTTATAGATCTCAAAAACGTTGCAATTATATGCGTGTTCTTTTTTATTATTATTACATTCTCGTTATTACTTAACTCTTGTCTCTAAAAACTAATTATATCTTTAAATTATTAATTTTGTCTTAAGAAGTTTTTCGCATAAATAGAATAAAGAATCTATGTTTAATTAATTCTAATTGCAACAAAGCAAGATCTATTAACTAACTCTTAATACTTTACAAAATATCGTCTTTTTATATTAATTTTAACTTTTTTTTAAAAAAAAAACCTTGAGTAACTTCAGAAACTTAAAATAAGTTTGAACAAGATTTGTTCAAAGACAACTTAAATTATTTACAAACTTTTTATCTTAATATAAAAACATTAATTTAAAAAAGCTAAATATTGAGTATAACAATTTAATTTTTGTTGCTCTTTACAATAGCAAAGAAAATATACATATAAAGAGAAATAAATCGATTATTCTATTCGAAAGAAAAATATAGAAATCTTTATAAGATAATGCAAAGAAACGAAAAGAAATTGTCAAAACTTATAATAATAAAGAGACGAGATTAAATCTTTAACATTATTATTATTTTTATATTCTATATAAGTGACTTTGCGTTAATAGTTAAATTATAAAAAAAGAAACAAGACAACGCTCTATTATAAAGAAAGAAATAAGACGACACTTTATAATAAAGTTAATCTACAAGACACAAGTCGAATAGTCTTACAATTAAGAACAAAAGAATCTGCGAAAATTATCGTTGCGACATAGCAATAATTATTAGAATCTTAATGTTAACAATCTATATTATAAAGATTGACGAAAGAAATAGCAATAAAATTTATCTCAATCTTTATTGCTTCTATCTGCTAAATGTTGAAACATATTAATAAATTCAAAAAAGTTAACTATTAACTAAATATCTTTATAAATAGCATAGCAATCTAATAATTTATTTTCGATCTTTAATTTTTAAAGCAATCTCTTTTTTGCAATTAAAAGTTAAGTTCTTTCGAATATATTTACGTATTAAAACGTAAAATATTTATATTATTAATTTTCTTATTAATAATAATTTTTTGTTAAATATCGAATATTATTTTAATCTTAAATTGTTTGCGCAAAACTTCTAGCTTCTCAATTTTATAAAACAAAGACGTTATTGCTTTGCTAATATAATTAAAATCTTTTATATAAAACTAAAATTCGCTATTGATATTTAAGTTTTATCGAATTTTAAGTTTGTTAATCTTATTATTCTAACTGTTGTTGCAAATTATTTCTCTCGATTTTTCTTAATAATCTCTTAATAAAGTAGTTAGCAAATTAGTTTTTATACATTTATACAATTTGTATTCGAATTAATTCTTGTTTCAAAAATTCGAGCACTATTTATAAGATATTTCAATATCGATTTTTATTATCTTTTTAACTTATTTTTGTTTAAGAATCTATTTTTAGATTCTCTCGATTTTCTTATTATATGCTTGTGTCTACTCTTATAAATATATAATTGACAATTTCTTAATATATGTCTTAATTGTACTTTTAAATTATTGTTTTGTAATATGTTATTTTAATATTTGTTTAAGCTATCTAACGATAATATAACAAGATGTTTTCTCTATATATATAATTTGACATTCGAAAGATTTTGCCATAAAAAAATAAGAAAATTGAGATATCTAATTTTAAACAATTTTTTTTAATATCTAACTCAAGAATAAAGATTAAGCAATCTTGTATAAAAATAATTGCAAATTTGAAGTTAAGAACTCTAAAAATTGCGTTAATTGTGCATAATCGAATGTATTATTAATAATATACGTATTACTAGACTCGTAGTTATTACGTCACTAAAAGGAAAAAATAGTAAAATATTGTTTATTAAACAAGAACAACTTGAAAGCTATTATGTATTCTCTAATTAAACATATCGATTTTTAGAATATATTGATTAACTTATTCTGTTCTCGATATCTAATCGAAAGATAAATATTATTCTTCTGGAATTGTAAAATATTGCGATAAGAAGAGAGCTTTCTCTTAAACATAATTGACAAATAATCGAGTAACTTATTGCATTTGTTCTAGCAAATATCGAATCAAATAATACGATTTATCTCGAAATTATTGTTTTTCAGAAGTAATTGTTTTTTTATACTTGACGAAAGATTTAATCAAAACATAAAAGATTTGTTATTAAAGATTCTTATATTTTAAATTTACTATAACTTTCAATTTGCAATCTTATATTACTTTAAAATTCTTATTATTATAATTAAAGAAAGTTCTTTTAGAATTTCGTCGATAAGTAATATTTTTATTGATAACTTAATTTTAAATCTCGCGACTATTTTATAATTAGACGCAAAATCTTGAAAGAATATTAATATATTAACAACATAAAAAAGATTTAATTTACGATGTAAACTATTTTATTTTATTTATCTTATTTTGTTTGTTAATTTGTCTCTTTTAATTGTTGAAATTACGACAATAGTAATAATATCTATACTCGCAATATTGCTAAATGCATTTCTTTTTAACAAATCTATTATTATCTTTCAACTATAATATTACTTCACTTTAACGCAATTAATTATTTCTTGCCTAAGTTGTTTTCTTGTCTTCTTTGTATATTTCTGATTATAATTATTACAAAGATAACAAAGTATATTTAAATCTAAATCAATTAAGATTACATTAAAATTATTAACATTCTACCCAATTTAATAATTTTATTCTCTTGTTCTTGCTTTACATTTATTTCTTTTTAGATTTGCGACATTTTTCTACTCATTTTTAATTTAAGTGAAGTTGTCTATTAATTTCTTCGATTTTTCTTTTCTTACTTAATGTTTTAGTCAATTATGCTTAATATAATCGATTAACTCGAGTTATTGCGTCTTTAGCAATATATGTATTAATATAAATTTCTTCTTATTATCAATTAAATCTTAATCGAAATTAATTATCTCAAATAATTAGTTCAACAATAACAAGATTTAAGAGCTAAAAAACAATCGTTAAGAACTACAAAAATAAGAGAATCTTTTAAAAAAGAAAATTGTACGACAAAATTAGCATAATAAGATTAAGTTAATAAGAGCGAAGAATTATCAAGAATCTGCATAATTAATAGAGAGTTAAATCTTATTAAAATTATTGTTAATTTCTTTTATCGTACAAACGCTAAGATAAATATAAACAATCTTTTTAATTAATGTTTCTTACTTCTTTGTCGCTTGAATTTGTAATACACTTAACATATAAAGTTTTACAGAATTATCTATATTGCAATATAATAATTTTCTTAATATTAATATAAATATTCTTCTATATTTAGTAGTATTATTAAAAATATGTATTAATTTATTTAATATTTCGCTTAATATTTTGTTACAATTCTTAACAAAAGTTTAAGCAATAAAAATGCTCTCGATGTAAACGCAACGTAGTAAAAATTGTATCAAAATAAATAATAGCAGAATCTATGTTTATTATTAGAGTTTTTTTTTATTGTAAAATTAATTTCTTTATTATTTTAAGAAGTAGAAATTAAATTTACGATAATTTTTAATTTGTTATTAAAGAAATTACGATTATAAGAATAACTACAAAATAAAGTATAAAATTTTCGACAAGGTTAAATATTTATTTTCGATAATGCTTAAAGTTAATAAGAGTTTATTAGTACATTAAACTAAAGAACAAGAACTTTAGAAAACTTATATTAAAAATAGTTCAAAAATACAAGATCTCTTTATGTAAACTACAATTTAAATTAGAAAATACGATTTTCAAAATATTAATATAATTATACTTAATAAAAGACAGAAATTTCAAGAGTATAAAAAAAAATAGCAATAAAATTAAGTTTACGTTATTATTATTCAAGATAATATAAGTTTATATTCGAGAAAATTCGTCGCGTAAATAAAAGTTATAATTGAAAATTAGCATTTGCATAATATATTTCTTGAATAAAAAATATATTTCTAAGCTTAATATATAGATAAGAAAAAAGCAAAGTAATAATTTAATAGCAAAACTTAATTGTTCTTTTAAATTAAACAATTAGTTGCTACAAAATATTGCATTATTTGAACAAGTCTTTGTTAATTAATATTAATTTTCTTTAAGATATTTAATATTAGTAAACTAATTAAAGCGAAGTTTAATGCGTATTTTAATAATATAATTCATGTTTGTACTTAACGAAATAGTTTAGACTTTAATCTCAAACAAATAAGTTGTTAACGTAGAAAAAAAAGTGTCGCAAGATTAATAATAAGAATATTAATAAAAATACTTAGATAAGCTTTTGATAAAACTCTTCTTATAATAAAAGCGACAGAAAATATAAATGTACAAATAAGATTGCAAAAGATAAAGTAATGTCTAACAAATAAAATAAAGAAGATAAGCAAAACAATATGCAGAAATTGTTTAGAACAAGATTGCTAGATTCTTGAATTCTATATAAGAATTGCGAATAAACATAATAATAATAATTTTCTTTTTCTCTTTCTATTTGTATTATTAGTAAGAATTAAGAATATTAATTATCTTGTCGACGCATAGTGTTTATAAAGTGAACTCGAGATATTCTGCTTCTCTTAATTATAATCAATTAACAATGCTTTATTTAGAATAATATTAATTGACAAAGTAACAAAATAACGCGTTAAATAAACGAATTAAACAAGAATTAAATTATTATAAATCGCAAAATCTATATAATAACTTCGACAAAAAAGATAATCAATGTTTGAAAAATATAATGCATAATTTTTCAAGAAATAATTTAATTAAGATTGAATTAAGAGTAATTTTTATATTGATTAACTAATAGTAATTGACAAAGCATAAAAATTACAATTTGATAAATAAAATAAAACAAACGAGAACTATTATTTGTACGTTAGATTCTTAACAAAAAAAGTTATAAATTTTGAATTCTATTCTTTAACTTGCAAATTAAAAAACCGAAGTTTGAGACTATTAATTATTACGACGTTAAGTTTCTTAAGTAATCTTTGCTTTTCTCTTCTTGTTACGAATATACATTCTATAAGATTATGCTTTGAAATAATAATTAACAAGTCTTAAAAATTCCGAATCTTGTACTTATTATTTCGAATAAATTGCTTTAATTGTATAGAACTAATATTCTATTAATTTATTAATTTATTAACAATTATAGACGATTATAAACAATTCTGAAGAACTTAAATTTTACATTTTATTTTTAACAGATAATTATTACTCGCGTTTAGATTCTTTAAAAGATTTTTCTTTTTTTTTGTATCTCTTAGTTATAAAAATAGTATTATCTTTGATTATATTTCCTTCGAACACTTCTATTGACGCAAGATCTCAAAATCTTTTTTTTCAAAATTTAATCTCTTTGTTTCGACGAATTTTTATTTTATTATTTACTTTTATTTGCTCTAACAATTATTAAAGCGCTTCGACTTTAATATTAATAATAAATTTAATTAAAGTATTAAACAGAAATGCAATTGTTATCAAAGAATTTTTATTAAAATTGAAGATTATTGCTATTAATAATAAATTAAATCGAGCAAATAAAAATTCTCGCGTTATTAATTTTCAATTTGTTGTAAAATCGTTGTCGCAAAAAATTAAATTTCGAAAAATTCTAAACAAGCAATTCTTAATTTCGAAGTTCGAAAAATAAGAATTTCAAGTACATAAATTAAGAAAAGTCGAGAAACTAATAATATATTATACTTACGTATAAGAAAAAATTAAAGAATATATTAATAACATCTTAAATATAATATATATTAATTTATAAATTAGTATTTTATAGACAAAAAAATAGTACATAAAATTAAATTGCTTGTTTTTGAAAAAATAATTGATACAAAAGATATTTCGACAATTTTAAGTTTCGAAAAGATCAAATTTCAAGCAATTAAATATAAAGAACTTGTATTCTTGCGAAAGATAATAAATAAATCAAAATAAATTAAGATGTTTGCATAAATAAAGATAGTTTAACTTAACAAATATTAGATTTAATACAATAATATATAATTGCTATTATTATAAATATTACTTATCTTTTCGTAATATAATGCAAAGATTTATTGTAACGTCATAATCTATTTAAACTTTTATTAAGCATTAAATATCTTCGATTAAATAAGAATAACAATCTTCGTTAATATTCTTTAATTGCTTAATTATCGCATTAAGATAAATTATAATTAAATAATTAAAACTTAACAATATTATCTTATAAAATTAATAGTAGTTAAGACAATCTTTAAACACAAATATAAATAAATATTGTCTTTTAATCTTTTAAAGAGATAAACGAAAGCGCAATTACATTTTTAACTTTTTAATAAAATTTGTTCAATGTCCATATACTAGATATAGATCTTAATTAATCTATAAATTAGACTTTATTTATATATAACGTAAAAAACAAAGAATAAGCAAATCTTAATACAAGTACGTATAGATATTAATTATCATCTAAATTGTTTAGAGCAGTTTTCAAGAATTTTAATACAAATTATAAAAAGTTCTTTTTAGACAAGAAGTTAAACGACAATTTAATAATTAAAAACGTTATTAAAAATAATTTCGAGAAAATTAACATACATAAAATTACGTTTAAGTTTTTCGATATTGTGTTAACTATTATGCGTCAAAGATAAGCAAAACAAATAGATAAGTTCTTCTAGTAATTATTAATAAATAATAATGTAACTAATGTCTTAAATTTAATATATAGCAAACTAAATAAACAAATTCTTTGCATTAAATTAAAGAATCTTAAAAGAAAAAAGAATATATTTAAACAATAACATTAAAACGTTTTTGTTAATAATATTAATTTTAGTTATAACGTATATTACGTCTCAAGAAATTTAATATTATTTATTCGAGCAAAATTAATAATTTTTAACATTATGCAATTTTTTACTAAAGTATATTCTTATATATAGAAATTCTCTATACTTCTTTGATTACAAGATTAGCTCTAATAAATATAATAACACAAATACAAATAATACAAGTAAAATAATAACGAAGAACATTATTTATTAGAACTTTAGTTATTTTAATTTAATACTTTATTTGCGTAATAATTTTATGTAGAATATTTATAAATTTGTTTTGAATTAATGCTTGCAATATAATAATTAATATAGAATATCTTTAAGAAATATGTTAATTCTACAATTAACAATTTTTTAAATAAAGTTTTTAATTTGCGTTTTAAAAATGTATTTACAACTTGTTCTATTAACTATTTATTTATTTATTTCGAGATTAACGATACAGAATGTACAACTAACTTTGTTAACTACTTTTCTATCTATTTCGAGACTAATAATATAGAGTGTACAACTAACTTTGTTAACTACTTTTCTATCTATCTCGAGATTAATAATATAGAGTGTACAATTAACTCTAAGACTAACTTTGTTAACTATTTCTTTATCTATTTCGAGACTAACAATGTAGAGTGTACAACTAACTCTAAGACTAACTTTGTTAACTATTTTTCTATCTATGCCGAGACTAACAATGTAGAGTATACGATTAACTCTAAGACTAACTTTGTCAATATTACGACTCTAGCATGTTACATTCTAATATATATTCTATAGAGAGATATGTAGCACAAGATACGACTATTTGTATGTTCGACAACTTAACAAACAAACAACGCTCGACAATCTATTAAATAAACTCGATATGCTTGTCAATAAACAAAGCGAACAAAGTTCGATATACTTAATAGCAAGCATAATAAGCAAGCGAAATCTTTTTTAGTATATAGATCTTTTGAACACAACTCTCTTATTAATTGTGTTCAATTTATCTTAAGTTTTGATTTATTATTACAACTACTTAGTTGCAATTTTTTGTTATTAAGTAATTGCTTGTATTATTTAACAATGTCTACAAATCTTTTTAATAATATAACTTTCTTTAATATTTTCGTAACAAGTATTAGCGTAATACTTTGAATACTCTTTAGAATATTTATATCAAATTAACGTGCTTCTATTTCGAGCATTAACTTATTAGCATTACATCGATTGTCAATTATAAAAAACAAAAAAATTAAAATTAACAAACTCGATATCTATTATTAAAATTATATCGATCTAAAGAACTAATTTATGCAAATAAATATTTATTTTATCTTCTATTTTGTTTTAGCAAATTAGAAGACAATTTTTGTATTAATATTTTTTAAAGAAAGAGCTTAGCATTAACTTAAGTTAAATTTACGAAAATATATAAAAAATAATAGCAAAAATTCTTGTGCAATATTTATAGACTTTAACAATTTTAAAAAAGAGTTTCGAAGAATCTTTAAAATATTTAATAAGAAACAAATTATAAAAAGAGTAATTTAGTATTTAATTTAACAAATTTTTGCAACAAATTATATAATTAAATTTTAAAAATATATTAATTTAATCGAGTAAAACAATATTATATTTATAATAATATTTTGACAAAATTTAAAGAACAATCTAAAAAACAAAATTATATATAATAAGAGAACTCTTAACAATATATTTGATTTTATCAAAGTAGTTATTAATCTCGACAACAAAATATATAAAAAAATTATAAAAAAAAGATACAATTAATTTTCAGAAAAAGCAAATATTTTCTTTAAATTAGCAATCGAATATTAGCAAAGAGAATCTTGTTTTAATTAGAAGTACAATAATTTCGATTATTGTAAATTTGTATTTATAAAATTGAATTTTATTTAACAATATAAATAGAACAATTTTAGAAAAAAGCAAAATAACAAATTTTAGAAAACGTGCTATTTATGTAACAAATCGAGTTACTTTGTAAGAAATTGTTAATTACCAAATTTAATAAATCGTCGACAAATAAATATTATATTAAGAGAGATATTTAATAGTTAAAACAATATTAGAAAGCAAATTAATATAGAAACAAATACTCCTAAAACTAAATTGGACGTTAACTACTATTTGATAGAAAATGTACTAACAACATTCGATAATAGATAAAAGATAGAGTTAAAATTCGATCGCAAGACGCAAACTTGTATTCTTAAAAAAAAATTAATATATTAAGTTTAACTTAATAAATATTGACAAAAATTAGTTAAGTTAAAATGTTAAAGTAAATAAAGGAATCTACGACTTTTCTAAGATTTCTAAAATATTTAATAAAACAAGAAAATCATTAAAGTATATATTAAGAATATATAATAGATAAGAGCATTTGTTTTAAAATAAGAAAATAACAAAAATTCTATCTAAATATTAATTGTAAAATTACAACATTAAACTTAAATTAAACAAGAAACTTATATTTAAATTTATTTACATTTTATTAAAAAAAAAGTTAGCAATATTTCGAAAATATTTAACAAAAAATAAAAAATAAAAAATTATTAGAAAATCTTAATTACGAACAAAATACTCGATTCTCTTTATACTTAAAAAGAACAAAAATTCTTACTTATATATTAATTATTGAAAGTTGAACAATATAACAATTAAAAATCAATATTTATTATCTAATATTAATAAATTTCAAAATTAGTTATTCGAAATTAAATACTTTATTAAATTGAATTTGCGAAAAGCATATAATTAGATTCGAAAAGAAAAAGAAAAAAAAAAGCTTTTTATGTACAATATAAACTTTACAAATACATAATAATATTGTTTGAACTTACAAATATCTCAAAAATATATTAGAAAATAATAAACAATGCGTTGCAATAATATTTAAACATATTTATTATAATATATTTAAACAATATTATAATATACTTAAATACGTTGAAAAAACATATATAGTATGTTTTTAAAATATTAAAATGTCTAAATGAAAAAAAATTATATTTTAAGTTAGAAAAATACAAATTTTATTGTAAAAAAATTAACTTTTTAGAATTTCTTGTAGAATAAAACGAAATTCGAATAAACTTAAAAAAAATTAAAAAAATTAAGAAATAATTAATATTAATTGATTTTAACAATATATAGATTTTTATAAAATTTGTTTAGTACAACAAGAAATTTATTAAAAATTTCTTAAAAATATCAATATTATTAACAAATTTAATTAAAAAAGATATGTTCTAAATATAAGAACAAATTGAAGAAACAATATTTAAAAAGTTAAAAATAAAGTGTTTAAAGAAATTAATACTTAAGATATTCGATTTAAAGAAATTAAAACAAATAAAAATTAACGCATTAAATTTAATTATAAATATATGCTACAATTAATTATATAAAAATATATAATACTTAATAATATATTATTTAAGAAAATTCTTGTTAGTAGAACAAAACTATAATATTTAGAACAAGAAACTATTCGCAATAATAGTAGTTCTTTAAGTATAAAAAGATATATAGAAAAAGTATTAAAATTTACAATTTTAATAGATTACAAGAATTTATTGCACTTTATTACAATAAAGAAGTTTAACAAAAGAGAAATATAATAATTTGAAAAACTAAAACAATACAAATTCAAGATACTATATATCTTAGAAAAAAAAATAACAAAGCAAATGTATTTAATAGACAAAGTAAATATATAAAAACGAAGAAATTGTTCAATTATAATATACTTAAGATTAATAAAAACGAATTATTATTAATTAATAAGTATAAGCTAAATATAATTTTACGAATTCTTAGAGACAAATCAAAGAAATTTCCAATTAAGAAAGAAAAACTTCAAATATTTATCGACAAAATCGACGAATATATAAAAGAGTATTATAACAAATTACTATTAGAGCATTTAAGAGTAATCAAAATTCTTCGATTTTTGCATTAATATTGTTAGTTTTCTTAGATAAAACAAGTCGTCGAGATATATATTAAACAATATCTTGATTTTTAGCAAAACAAATATAATACGCATGCGAACTATAACGAAATTTAATATTAAATATTATCTAAATTGTTATAAAATAAAGTATTGATAAACTTTATTATTAAGATGTTTAAATCGACAAACTTAATAACTAAAAATAAATACAATTCGATACTAATAAATAATTGACAAACTTATTAAGTACTTACATATTATCGTATGCAAAGAGAAGTTTATTATAGAACAACTAAGATATATTGTATTAAATCGATTTATACAATATTATAATATATTAAAAGAACTAATTAGTAATAGAGACAAGCTCTTTATATTTAATTATTAAAAGACATTAATTTTAATGTTAGATACAAGATTTTAAATATTAATTGTCTATTATTTGATTACGAATAATTAAATAAAGCGTACAAATTAGAATCTTAAACAATATCTAAAATATTATATTAACAATAATTAAAATAATTAAATATTATTTTTATCTATAACGCAATTGACTCTTAATGCAAAGATTTCGAATATTACTAAGATTACTTTATTCTTTGTTAACTATAATAAGAAACTCAATCTCTTTAAGAAAGAACGTACGCATCTGTTAGCACAATTAGTTATCAAAAGAATAGCGATATTAAAAAAGATACACAACAACATTACAAAAATGCAAGAAAGATCGATTAAGTATTAAAATAAGAAACGAAAAACAACATCTTAGCTAAAAGAGAGAGATAAGATATATCTTCTTACGAAAAATCATCCAGCATAGCGAGCGAGAATCAAATAATAGAAGATGCTTCAACAAAAATATTCGTAGCAAAATAGTTAAAGAACTTTGCGACATCCAACTTCTTTATCTTAGACAAAAGACATTGTGTCTTTCGCTTTGCTTTCGCGTCAATTTTCTTCAATATTTTCTTGTTTCGAAGCAATCGTGTAATTATAGTTGTTAACATAGCTTTATTCTTAGCAATTTTCGAGAACAAATCTTTTTTGATGCGATTTAGCGAAGTTTATAACATATTTATACATGCTTTTTTAGCACAAAAATATTTCGAGCACTTTAAATAAAAAGAGAAGTTCTTTATAATAATGCAAGATTTATTAGAATAACAACAACGCTTACAAGCAAAGTTAATTAAAATATCGTATTAATTGATTTCGAAAGCAAAACAAAGACAACTTTATTGTTAATAAGATATAGTAATTATAAGTAGTTGCTTTTCGAAACAAAAAGATTTGAGAAAAGAGATAGTATTACAATTCTAGCTTGTTATAGTTTGATATATATTTTACAAAGAGATATATAGCACAAAGTACAATTATTTGTATGTTTAACAATTTGACAAACAAGCAACGTTCGACGATCTAGCAAACGAGCTCGACATGCTTATTAGTAAGCAAAACAAACAAAATTCGATATACTTAATAACAAACATAATAAGCAAGCAAAATCTTCTTTAGTATATAGATCTTCTAAACACAACTCTTTTATAAATTGTGTTCAATTTATCTTAAATTTTAACTTATTGTTACAATTATTTAGTTGCAATTTCTTGTTATTAAGTAATTGCTTGTATTGTTTGACAATATCTACAAATTTTTTCAATAGCATAATTCTCTCTAATATCTTCGTAAGAAGTATTAGTGTAACAATTAACTACTTCTTTATCTATTTCGAGACTAACAATATAGAGTGTACAACTAACTCCATTAACTACTTTTCTATCTATTTCGAGACTAACAATGCAGAGTGTACAACAAACTCTAAGATGAACTCTATTAACTATTTTTTTATCTATTTCAAGATTAACAATGCAAAGTGTACGACTAACTTTATTAACTATTTCTTTATCTATTTTGAGACTAATAATACAAAGTGTATAACTAACTCTATTAATTACTTCTTTATTTATTTCAAGATTAATAATGTATTTACGAGCGAAATTTTCTATATAATATCTAACTCAAAAGTTGCAACAAATATTGTTAAATATTTCTTTATTTATATCAAGACTAATAATATATTTACAAACAATATTTCTATTTTTGCATTATAATTAGAATAAGTAATAATTATATTTAATATTGCGATTTATTATAATATTAATGTTGTAATTTTAATTTAAATTAATAAGAATACAATTGCAATAATAAATAATATAATTAAATTTCGAAAATATAATATACTTCGTTTATCAATACGAGCACGAGTAAATTTTTTTAGATTATAAAAGTTTAAAGAATATTAATTTATCAAATATTTTTTCTAGTTAAATAGTAATTCGCTTAGCTTAAACGCAAAATTAAGAAACCTTTTTTTTTATCAATTAACGTTAATTTGATATTTTAAAATACATTTTAGATTTTTTTTGCATCTCGAATTATAATAATGGCTTTTTTATTTCGAGTTATTATTACAATTGACAAATTATTTTTGTTAATTAAAATAATAATGCAAAATAACTGCAGATATTTGATAATAATATCAAAAAGAAGCATAATTATATTACGTGCTTATATCTTTTGCTATTAATGCATAAACTTCGACGACGTTAATAATTATTCAAATACAAAATTATGTATTTGTTATTTTACAAATTTAATAATCTTTGCACATTTTTCTTCTAATAGAAATTTTTTGAATAAAGTTGTAGTATTAAGATCTAGAATATCGCGTTTGTTTTTCGCTATATTTAATAAATTGAAATCAATATTAATACTTTAATATACGCTAATAATCTTTGTATAAGAAGATATAGTAAGATTGTAAATTCTAATGTTAAAATAGAGCGATTAACTTTAAAGTATATTAGTTGTGTCTAAATATAATAATTTGAAAAATATATTTCTAAAATTTTACGACTAGAATTACAATATCGTAATAAAAGATAATAATAATATGCGCATAATATGCGCATAATAAAATAAATTAGTTTCTTATAAGAACTTTAATTACGATAAAATACAAAATAATTATAACAACAAATAAAAAGAATTTTTAGTATATTATATATTTTGAAATTGCAAGTAATTGTGTATTTTAGCAATTATTATAATATTTAACGTAAAAATTTTTGTCAAATTAATATTATAAGATAATCTATATATTCTAAGCTTAATTTTTTAACGCAATAAATATAGCAAAGAATTTTAGTTAAGAATATATACAAAGTTTATATTACTTTTACGAGCATTTTCTTCGTCTTAATAGACGTTAATTTCAAGATTATAAAATTAAGTTTTTTTTAAAACAATAATAGACTTCTAGTTTCAAACAAGATTAATTAAATATAATTAACAATATAGGATTAAAGTATTGAACTCGCGCTATCTATATATATTAAAGAGAGCGATTAGCAAAATACAACTTTTACAAGTATTATATTATATAAAGATATTATTAAGTCTTAAAATTAGATTGCAGATATTAATCAATTATTATTAAGATTTTATAATTAATTACAAAATAATAATTGAATTTTAGCAAATAAAGTTATTTTAAAAACTACTAAATTTTCTAAATCTCGTAGCTAAGAAATAAGTTATTTGTTTCAAAAAAAGATAGAATTAACTATAAATCTAATTAACTTAAAATAAAAATTAGAATATTTTCAATATTTTTAAAATTGTTCTCGCGTTAATTTTTTAGTTGAATTTTATCGAAATAATGTAAAAGCTTGCAATGCTTATATAATTAAAGACGATTACTATACTATTAAGTTAATAGCATAAATCTTATTAATTTTTCTCGATAAATTAGAAATTTTATATATTTTTTAGTCGAGTAATTGCGCAATAAGTTAAAGTTAAGACTTTGTTATAAGTTTATCGTTCTTGCTTCTAATAATATTCGAAAGATAATATAAATTCTTTTATAATTTTCGACTCTAATATATAACTTTGACAAATTAATAAAGAAACTTTATATTGTTACAAAAACTAAGTTAATAATCTTAAAGACAAGAAACTTGTACACTCGCAAGCACAAATTTATTAAATCGATAACTAGAATCGAATCTCAAACTTTTAATATATAACAGTATTTTTTTGCGTATATATAGAAAATTATTGTTATGTAATTTCGCGATTTTCTTCTAAGAGATATTTAAATTAATTTCTCTTGTTCGCAATATAGATAATTTAGATATTTAAGAATTTAATTATAATAGAAAGTTTAATAGTTATTGAATAAAAGCTATTGACTTCAATGTTATTATTATGTATTTGCTTTTTCTCTTCGAGCATCTATTTCTAATTTTTTTAGTATTTATATTTAACTTATTCTAAGCATTTATTCTTGACTTTATCTTCTTACGATCGTTGAAAAGCTAAAAGTTATAAGAGATACTTATTACTAAAGTATATCTTGTAAGAAAGAGAGAAATATTGTCGATATTATTCTTTACAATGTCTGCTTTTATAATATTAACTTTAACAATATTAGATTTTACAATATCGAAACTTTATGTAATTGATAATTAGAATACAAAGATTCTCGAAATTAAATAAATATTTAATCTTTCTCTTATCTTAATTTTGTTTTTAATATTTTTTGCTTTTATCTTGTATTTTAACGTAAATTGCAACATAAATAATATTACGTGTTGCAATCTTAAGAAAGTTAAAAAAAAATTGCAAATATCATTTGTTTTTGCGTAAGAAGAAATTTATTCTATCGAGATAAATTTATTGTTTAGAAGTTTCAAGTTTTTCTCTTACAAGTATATAAAGTTATAATTAGTATATTGTTGTTCTTTAGTCTTTTTTTTACAAAGATACGATTTGCAATAAGAAAATATTACAATCTCGATTTTGTTGTTGATTGTTTTATCAATAACGTCGAAAGTTGTTTTAGTTTTCTTTTTTTACTCTATTGCAAGTATTAGTTTATTTTTAAGTTTCGATTTAATAACACAAAGATTTTATTACGAAAAAATATAATTTGAAGCTTTAATATTACAAAATACAAGAAAAACTATATATTAAATTTATTCGAACAAAAAGAATGCGCACAAGATGTTAAATTTTAATAAAGAATTAATTACGCTTTCTTAATATTATATTAATAGTTATATTAATTATGTTATATTATTGATCTTATACAAAGTGTAACGTTCTTCTAGAAATTTTTATAAGTAAGTTAGTTACTTATTTACTTTTGCTTGTCTTAATTTGTTGTTTAATTGTTCTTGTTTTATGTTTATTATCGTAGTATATAATAAGCGATCGCGTTAATAAAGTTTTTGCAAGAAAATTTCTATTAAAAGAGTCTCGAACATATAAGATTATATTAAAATGTAACAAAGTTCTTCTTTTTATTTTTTATTATTATGCATATAAGCAATGTTCGAAAGAATAAAAAATTTAGAATTAATAGTTTCTTATTTTATTAAAAGAGAAAATTCTTCGAAAGTTATTAAATCTAATATTTGATTTAAGAAATTTTGCGCAAATAAAGATTTTATCTTTATTAGTATTTAATATTGTTTGTTAACGTTTTACGACAAATAAAGTAATTAAGTTTTTAGATAAAAACTAAACTTAGAACTTCTTAAACGTTATTTAATACTTAAATCAAAAATAGAAAGAATAATAGACTAAAAATGTTACAAGATAAACGTTTATAATAAGATAATACACTAATTTAAGATAATTGAAAAGATAATACAAGATTCGATTATTTTGTTAGAAAATGTTTATAACATAAACGAGAGTAAAAGTATGTTATATATACTCGACTTTGTCAAAGTTATTATAAAGAAAAACAATTTGTAAGATTATAAAAACGCAAGTGTTAAACAAACAATAATAACTATTATTGAATATATAAGTGCGAACAATAAATCTCTATTATGAATAATTGTTTAATCAATTATTATTTATCGAAGCAACTAAATTACGTTTCTTATCTCTTAATAACACTATGCGTGCTTCGAATCTAAATATATTGGCTTTAAGATTAGCTTAAAATAACTTAAATATATATTTAATCTTCAAATTAAAGAACAAATTAATTAAAAATTACAAATACTAATTTGTAACAATTTTAAAACGCACAAGATGCTTAAAGTATTACGAAGTTTATTTCGAAAATAATATAATTCTATGTTATCTTCTTTTTTACATTTTTTACAAGTTTTAGTTTTATAATATTAAAGTCTTTGTTCTTTTAAAGATAGTTTATTGCAATTATATTAAACAATTGTATCAAGAAAATGCAAATACAATTAATAAGAATTATTTAATTTTTTTGTATAGTTCTACAAGAGAAAGAGTTTTTACAAAGAGAAATATTATTGTTGCGTAAATTGCAAGTAATTTAATGTTCATTTAATTTAAACAAAATACTTAAAGACACATCGAAGTCTTTCGCTTAATTAATTGCTTTAAAAATCAATAAAATAAAAGTAAAATTTTATATATAAGACAATATATTACAAACGCTTGTAACGTTATTGTTAACAAAAATTCTTACGTTATTGTATAATCTAATTAACAAGAATATTTATACGCTTAATAAAACAAGTATATAGCGTTAATAGAGACATATATAAAAGCTTATTAATGTCGTTCAAATATTTTTTATCGAATATATTTATTTTATACGATTAAAATTAATTCTTGATTAGAATAAACAATAAAGTTAAAGTTTGTCAATCGATCAATTCAATAATATTAGAAAAGACAAAGATAATAAGTTATAAAAATATCGAGAAAACATAAATAAAGTATGCAACAAAAGAGATTATAAAGAGCAAGAGAAAACGTAATCGAAAGGGTAAGAATGTTGCGCTAGAGAAAAATAAGTTAGAGTTAAAGTTAAAGCTAGAAGTAACGGAAATAATCGAAGCATTAAAACTATAAAGAGCATTAATAACGTAAATAATTAAAAGCGCGAATTGCGAAGCACTAGATTAATGCAAGAGAAATAAAAAATTATTACTTTGTTCTTCAATTCGATTAAGTTTTTTAAGATAAGTTCTTGCAAATCTCGCAATCAATTATTGTAACTTAATTGAGAAACAAGAATCTTTAACAAAGATATCTCTAGCATTAAACTTAGTTGCTTAAATAATTTTATATAAAAAGAAAAATATATTTGTTTGCTAAATATACAAAGCAATAGAAAAATCGATTTAATAAATTACGTAAGAGCTACGAATTTTTAGAATTTTGTTATTGTTTTGTGCAAAAACTCTAGATTTTTAGATATTAATATAATTGTTTAATAATTGAAGTTATGTATCTTCTTATATCTCTTTAATGCTAGCATAAATATTTGCTTTATCTTTGACAACTTATTTTAATCGTTATATAGTAGATTTAGATTGTTAATAATATTAAATATTAACGTATATTCTACTTCTAATATCTTCTTGTATTCTTTTAGCGCTCGCATATATATTTGCTTCGTCTTTATTAATTTATCTTGATTTTTGTATAGATTGCTTAGATTGTTAACAATGTTTAGTATTAACGTATATTTTACTTCTAGTGTCTTCTCGTATTCTTTTAATATTCGCATAAATATTTGCTTTGTTTCTAACAATTTATTTTAATTGTTGTATAGATTTTTCAAGTTGTTAACAATAAATAGCGTTAATCTATGTTTTGCTTCTAGTATCTTCTTATATTCTTTTAGCGCTCGCATGTACATCTATTTTCTTTTCGTTAATTTGTTTCGATTTCGATATAGATCTTCGATTATAAATAGATTTCTCGTATTTTGCTTAAATATCTAACTATATTCTATTATTTTTGCGATTTGTTTTTTTTGCAATCGCAACTTATGTTTCTCGATTTCTCGATTTTTTTCTTAATACAATTGCTTTAACTCTTCTATTATAGAGTGCACAATATAGTGTATTATAATATTAACAAACTTCGATTAAAACTACTAATTCAATTTGTTTAACGTTCAATTATAAATGTGCTTGTGCAAGTTATATTTATTATTTCTCTTATTAGTCTTAATTAACAAATAGTTTTGCAGCTTTATTATTATCTTATCGAATTTAATTTTCTTTTTTATTAGTTTCTAAAAATTTGGAGTTGTAATCGCTCTTGTTTTTAGACTAATCGTTCGAGTCGGTTTTTCCCCGAAATTTATAACCCGACCCGAAAGTTATATCTAATTAGGCCAAGTTTTAACCTAATATAGTTAGTATTTTCATAATTTATGCAATTCGATTCCAACTATTAGAATCGAACGATTAGTCTACTTGTTTTGCAGAAGTTCTAACAAAATCTTGTTATTATCAAAATATGTTAATAATCGCATTAATTTCGTCGCGTTCTTATTCTTTATCTATACTCTATTAAATAAAATATTTTATATTGTGTATAGCATTCGATTTTCGTAGTCTTACAATTTATTTGTATATTTTTGAAGATCTTGTTACGATTGCTCGTAATTTTGCAAGAAGTAATCGAAACTATCTAAGATTCAATTAAGATAATTGTTAATTGTTGTTAATGTTAACAATAATTCGTTAAGTTGCTTTGCGAGCTTACAAGCATAGTTATTTAATATAATTAGATTTCTTCAGAGACTTAGAATAACGAGATATTCTTTGTCTTAATATTTGTTTACTTTGATTGTTATATTAGTACAATTAAATTCTTTTGCACATTCTTGAACTTGTTTAATTGTATAATTTTTTTAAAATTTAATCAAGAATATTGCATTGTAATTAAAATCGATTTTTATAACATATATAAAAAGTAATTTTTAGTGTTAAATGCAATAGTATTTCTTGTTTTTTTTTATCTATAAATTATTATAGTTGTCGAAAATTAACAATTAATAATTGTTTCTTATCTTCGATAATTAATCGTATATTTGTCGAATTATTTTGTTTTTTTCTTTAGATTTAATATCTATAATTTGCTTAAGTTGTAGTATTCGCTTCGCTACTTTAATAAATTTACTTTTAACAAAATTTTGCTTTTCGCATTTATTTAATAAATTATGTCCAATAATTCTTAAGATTGTTTTGCGAATTCGATTGCTAATTAAGTTTTTCTTAATTTATTTAATTCTGAAAGTATAAGTATTCTTTGCGTAAAAATCTTTTTTTTAGAAATAAGACGTTCGCAAATAAAGATTAATTTTAACTTGCAATTAATAAATATAGACTTGTTAATTTTCGATATATTACAAAAATTAATTTTAAAGTTATATAATATTGCTAGTTACAAGTCAAAATTAGCAATCAATTAAATTAGAGAGTAACAAATATATAAATTAACAAGAAATATTTAACTATTTTAAATTAACATTTACGTACTATCTTGTATCTCGAAACTTATATATGTTTTATCAATAGTTATTTTCTATTAATTTTAAATCTTATTTCTCGCAAGCTTTTCTATAGCACGTTTGATAAAATCGAATTTATTGTTATCGTTTTTAAATTGACAAATCTCTAAATAATTCGAAATTATAATAAGAATTTTCTCTTACTTATCTTTAAGATCAAATATTGCAAATTTTGAATTAACAATATTTATTACAATTAACTGCAAAGATTCTATAACTAGTATAAAAAAATTTAAAATATATTAGACTTATAATTCTATCAAGAAACTTAATAAATATAATAAAACAATTTTTTACATAGATTAAAGCATTAGATTTTTTAACGTTTATTTATTTTTTAAAAATTTAATCAATTTAGATCTTTTGTTTTACACATGTTTTATCGTAAACTTATAACTTTTTACAAACAATATAATTAAAGTTTTTGAACAATAAATTAATAAACAACGAGTACGATGTTCTTTATGCTTAAGTTAACTTAAGATCGATGTAATTAATTTGTATATACAATTTCTAATATAATAAAAGATTATTATTCGTAATTGATCGATTAATAAGTATAATATCTTTCGTTCTTGCAAATAACTATTGCAATATTTGCATAACACAATTGCATTAATTAATTTGTCTTCTTTATTAAATTTAACTTTCTTTTAATAAATTGCTATGTTTTAATTTTTGCTATATAAGACATATTATATAGATGCTGTTACAATTAGACGTAAATAAGATAAAAAATAAATTGTTATAAAAATTTAGACAATCGAATAAAGATATTCTTGTCTTATATGTGTTAATAAGTATAGAGACTTTTAATACTTATTCTTTAAAATTAATTTTTAATATTTACTTTCAAAAATTAATTCCAACTTCTTTTATTTTAATTTTATTATTATTTCTAAATATTATATTCTTGAATGCTTCTTTTCTAAATACTTCTTCTTTCTAATTTCTGTTAATTTTAGAAGTTTGTTAAAGATATTAATATTTGTGCTAAAACAAATATTGTTTCGAACAATTCTTGTTTTTAAAAGATTAAGATTTATATATTAATTGCTCTATATTCTTAAGCTTTCTTAAATACGTACTTGTTAATATCTTTTATATTCGATTATTTCTTAATCTTATTTCGAGTCTAAGACAATAACAATTTAGAAAATTATTAACAAATCTAACAATATAATATTTATTGTAATAATTACAATATTTGTTACAAAATATATAATATCAATTTAACAATTCTTCTATTTATAATCGAAGATTTTTAAAGATTTAATTAAGAATATTTTAAAAGTTTTAAATTAAACTTGCAAAAAATTTATCTTAAATTTGTATTAAATTAGATATATTGCTTTAAATCTTTTGCGATAACGTTAAAATTATTATAGTTTCGTAACATATTATAATGTATTAGATTTTTCGCTTTTAATTGCATAATTTTATATATTCTTAATATATATATATATAAACAATAAATATATTAAATTAGAAACTTTAGATAAGAATTAATATATTTTGTAAAATTATAATTGCAATAAGAATTAGTAGATTTTTCTTACATAAATAAATATATAATATTTTTTCAACAATAATAAATTTATAGAGCAAGAAAAGTTCTAAATTAAATTTCTAAAATATTATTTTTATTATTAGTAACAAACTTATCGATTAATATTAATTATTGTCGCTTGTATTGTAGATTCTTTTTCAATGTTTACTTTATACGCTTCTAATTTTATAAAATTCGATTTATATAAATATATATAAGATATTTCTTGTATGTTTTGTTGCTATTGTTTTCTTTATTTTAATATATATATTTGTAAATTTTCTATTTAATTTTAGTTTCAACAAAGAAATAAATATAATTATTTAGATTTTGTATTTTCGCAATTAATTGTTGTTACTAATAGAGATTGTTTTTTATATTTAAATAACAAAAAATAAGATAACAGTACAATTAATAAATTTGTTTCAAGTTATTTTTCAAAATTTACGTAAATATTTGACGTAATAATATTGCAAATATTTTTTTTATCTTTAAAATATCTAAGTAAATTTCAAGACAATAAAGAAGATTACTTTGTAACAAGTTTTGCACAATTATATTTAATATATTATACTTTAACATTTTTTTTGGTAATATTTTTTTGATTTTTGACACAACTTGTAAGACGTTGCGAATTTTTTTCTCTCTAAAGATATATAATTGACAACTTAAAATAATAATGCTAAATTACATAAATTAATTTCTATCTATAAATTTGTTATTTGTTAAAAGAACTCTTTAATCTTTTTGTAATGCGAGCACAACATAAAATACGAAAGATTTTTAACATTAATTTTACAGTCTTTATTAATATATTTTATATATAAATTATCGCAAAATTTGATTTTAAACTCTAATATTAATAACTTAATAATAATAATATTTGTCAAAAAAGCTTTTATTACTTTCTATTCGATAATACTCTTTAAATTATTAATAATTGCAACAAGTTGCTATTGTATAAGTTATAATACTTTTAGAATTATATCAAATGCTCGTAACAAAAGTTAAAAAAATTACGATTTTGCGAATCTAAACTTGCGAATTTATTAAATTCGCAAGTCAAAAATTCTAAAAGAATTTTTTTAACAATTTTACGCAAATTCTTATTTAAACAAATTGTAAGTTAATTAAATATTATAATATTAAATAACTATTTGTTTATATTTATTTTAACAATAGTTGTTATGTTTTTTCTATCGTAATAATTTAACATCAATTTAGTCGCATATTTTGATCTTTTATTTTAAATAAAATTAGTATTATAACTGGTTTTATTCAAAATAAATTTTAGTTCTTTCTCTTCGTTCTTCTTCTAAAGTTTATACTATAGTTGTCTCTATAATATTTGCTATTCTTTATATATTAGAGATTACATATTAATCTAAAGAAATAAGAACGAAATTAATATTATTTGTAGATTTCGACATAATAAGTTTTTAAATATTATATTTGTTATATCTATTATAAAATATTGTTTTAAAGAATATTCAATGTCTAAAGATTATATATCTAAAATATAATAAAAATAATTTTAACTAAATATAAATCTTAAGATATATGTTGTCTTAAGTTAAGTATTTGCATATATAATACATTCTAAGATTTATATCTTAGAATAATTAGCATTTAAAGATAAACAATATTTTAAAACGTATACTTAAAGATATATTTAATTTGAAAACAATTGTCTCGAAATAATATTTATCTCTAAGTACTTGTCTTTAAACATTATTAATTACAAGATATTAATGTAAAAATATTTATTATCTTCAAAAATTTATTGTTCTTAGACTTAAGATATTGTTAAAATCTATCAAAGTTAACTATTAATTAAATAACACGCTATCTACGATTATATATAGTTAATAAGTAGACGTTATTAATAGTTCAATTTATCGAATCTTTATTAACGTTAATTTTTGTAAATCTAAAGTTATTGTTAATCTTTAAACAAGTTATAATTGCTTTTAACTTCAAGATTTCTCTTATATATATTTAAGTATTTTAAATTATTTATAGCGTTAATAAATTAAGTTTTATGTCAAAAATAATTAATTAACTTTTGTTATTTAACGTTATATTTAATAAATATCTATTAATTTATTGTTATTATATTTATTCGTCTATAAACTAATATTTTAACTTCAATAATTCTATTTATTATTCAAATTGTTTTGTACAAGATTTTGTAAATTATTTTATTATCTAACAATTTCAAATACTATTTACAATTAATTGTAAAAAACAAGATTCTTAAAAACTTTATTTATTATTAAATTTTTTTTTGTTCTTTCTTATATATATTTAGTTTCTTGTGCGACTTTAATATCTTAATTTGTATATTTTTTATATTTTTTATTTATTTTAACTTAAAAAATCTTTAATGCGTTTGCGAAATCTCGAGACACAATATTACAACAATTAAAAAAAAAATCTTCTCTTTTAGATAAATGAAGAAGATCGAAATAGAAAAAATCTATATTGCAAATTAGTAATGTTAATAAAAATATTAATTATATATTATCTTATTTAGATTGTCGCTTTTCATAACATTGTTTAACAATAATTATATCGCGAAAGCAATTTTTATTATTAATAAGTCTTTTATTAAAACGCATTTATCTTTGAATTACACTTATTAATATATTGTATTTGTCATATTACACAAAGTTAAGATATGCACATTTTTCGAGTTTAATAATTATAAATTAATTGCTAAAGATATAACAAAAGCGCAATTATATTAAAGTCGATAACAATTGAAAGAAAGTTCTTGTATTTATTTATTGTAAAATATTAATTTTATATAATTTATTAAACAATATTTAACAAAAGATGAATATTTTATTTCTTTTATTAATCTAAGCGTAATATAAAAGTTTTCGAATTAATTCTTAACAAAACTTTATAGAGAAATTTAATTACTTTTGTTTCTTAAATAATTACAAAATTATTACAAACAAATATTTTCGCAAAAAAAATTCGAAATTTATAAAAAAAATTGACAAGTTATTATATTGTTCGACTTTGATTTTTAACAATTAAGAAAAAGTAATTTTAATTTTGATTAAATCTTTAATATAAGTTACAAAAACTTGAGCGCAATTATATTAAAAAAATTTCGTTATATTATAAAATACTAATATATTAAATTATCGATATAAAAAAAATAACACGACTTAAATATAAATGTATATACAAGACGACAACAACTTTAACAACAAATAACGTTACATTAAATAGACAAAAAATATAATTAATATTTAATATATGCAAAAAAAGAATTTGTAAAAGAATTTGCGCAAAAAAGAATAAAAAAGTAGCATAAACAAATATAATAATAATTTTGTTTATGTACAATTAATATTATATAACGCGAGTAATAACAAAAGTATACAATTATTTCGTAAAAATGTTTTAATATTTGTAATAAAAACAAAGTTTATTAAATTGCAATAATTAAAATATAAAATAATAATAATACAAATAATATTAATTTTGTCGAATAATAATTACAACAATATGTGCTTAAATAAAAGTCGAATATATTAATCAAAAAACTAAAACAAAAATCGACAAAAAAAGAAATTATATTAACTAACAACAAATTTTTTGTTCGAAGATTAGCTTTCGACAATATAAAGATTTTGAAGTTAAAACAAAATATGTTAAAAACAATATAAATTAATTAAACAAAAATATTGTTTCGAATTTATAAATTTAGAAATTAATAATAATAATAAAAGTACAAATAAATAAAATGTTTAAACAAAAAAAAGACAGTTTTTTCTTATATTCTTTGTAAGAGAAGATTAATAAAATCAAAAATCAAAAAAAAGTTGTTTATAATTGTAACATAAATTTAAGAAATAATTATAAAAAACAATAAAAAGAAAAGAAAAATAATAATGCTTTTTGAAGAAAAGTAAAGAAAATAAAAGTAAAGAGAAAGAAGAAAGAGAAAGAGAAAGAGAGAAAGAGAGAAAGAAAGAGAGAGAGAGAGAGAGAGAAGCTAAAAGAATATAAAAGAATATAAAGTAATAAATTAGATAGAAAGCGAGAAAATGCTTAGCGTTTTTAATAGATTAAGAAAGAAGAAAATTAGAAATAAAGATCAGTTTTGACAAAGAATTAAGTTTAGAATATTTAGAAATAAGCAATAGAACAAGTGTGCAAAGATTAGAATAAATAATTTGACAAATTTACAATATAGAATAATATAATATAATAATTATAAGATTTATCTATCTCGCTAACTTATAAAGTCTATAGACGAACATCTTAACTTAATTAATTATTTACTTAAGTTAATTGTTTCGTCAATTACACTAAAGTAAGCGATGCTAAATACATTAGATTATAATTGCACAAATAGATATTTAACTTATTGTTATTAATTTTTTCGTCGAATTAATAAATATTATTGTCGATAGAAATTTGATAATAACAAAGTCGAAGAATTAATAATTTTTATTCTTAATTTTTATAATTTCGTTCTCTTTAACGTGTTTTCGTATTAACTTTATTATAATTTTGCTTAATATTCTTACATCTTAAATATCAAAATTATATAAAAAAGCAATATAACAATAATAATCTTAATTTGCTATTAATTTAAGTTAACGAAATTCTATATAATTAATAATAAAGAAGTATTAATCTTAATATCTTTTTTAATATTTAAGAAAACATTCTAGCAATTTAAATGTTCGAAAAAACTATTACTTCAATTCTTGTAAAATAGAATAAATAAGATCTTCAAGTATTTATTGCAATTAATATATATTTCGTAACTTTATATTTATTTAATTTATTTATTTTAATATAATAATCAACTTTTGTTAGTCGAAATAGAAAAAAAAGATGTAATAATTTGTATAAGAGAAATAATTATACGCTCAAAAACAACGTAAAATAAATTCTCGAAACAAAATTTTTTCAAAATATTAATATTGTAATTATATTAAATTTTGTAAATTATCTTAAATTTTATTTAAAAATTCGAAATTATTGCAAAACTTTTTACAAGAATATAGTTCCAAAAGTTTTATATTTTAAATAGAAATATATACAAAGTTATTATATTTAAGTTAAAAACAATTCAAATAATTGTTTTATAACAATTTATTTTTTATTTTTCTATATTTAACGTAAATTTCTAATCTATTATTAATTATTCTTGATAAAAAGAGCTATTTCTTTCTTTTAAACGCATTTTTCTTTAAAATTTAATAAATTTACAATTTTTATTGCTCTTTTGTAATATAATTTGTAGATTTTAAAAACAAAATAAAATCTTTTAATTCTATTAAATGTTTTAGTCTAAATTATATGTTATATTTAAGATTTTAAGAATTATTATTAACTTTATAATAAATAAAAAGATAAGTAATTATGTAACGAAAAGCAAATTTTAAGTAAGAAATATAACACGAAAAAAGAATATAAATCTTGTAATAAATAAATTATTATTTAAAATACAAATTAGACAAATTTAATTAAAAATAAGAAAAAAAAAAGATATAATAAATTTGAAGAAAGATTTTATATTTTTGAGAAAATTGTTAGAATTAAATTTTTATGCTTGTTTTGTATCTTACGAGCTCTTTATATTTGAAAACATTATATATTCTTTTCTTTTTAATTTTTTATCAAATAAAGTGCGTTTAGATGTAAAGAAATCAAACTCGAGAGAAAAAATCAAAAATTAAGATAGAAAAATATATTAAATATAAGAAAATCGTTTGTATTAAACTTAAGTAATTATATTTTCAATAAAATCGATTAAGGAAATTTAATAATAAAAATATCAAGTAATTGAAAATAGGTTTTTAAAAGAGTTATTAACAACTTAATAAATATAATTATATTTTAATTGTTATTAATCAACAATTTCTTAATATTATTAAAGAATTTTTAAAAATATTAATACAATAATTAAGAAAATATTTGCAAAACAAGTATTCGAAATTAATTTTTTTAACTAATTATTAAATTAAATATTTATATAAGCAATATTATATTTAAATAACAAAAGAATTAAAATTAAAATAATAAACAATAAATATATATTTTGCAAATAAATTTATTCTCTTTCTTGAAAATAACAATCTTAATAAATGTTTTAAATAAATATTGATTCTAATTTGAAAATATGTTTGATTAAGAAATATTTTAACAAAAAGAAATTAAATAACAAGAAAGTTTATTGCAAGATTTGTTAAAATTATTTTTAACAAAATTTGTACTTTAAATAATATTAATAAAATTGATTAAATTTTTATAAAAAACAATATTTTAAGCAACTTCTTTAACACAAAATATTAATTGCAACTTTAAATATTCTTTGTAAGATTCTTAATTTGTAAAAAGATATAAAACTTTATATTTAAAACATAATATTAATTATTAAATATAATAATATAAATAAAAATCTCAATTAACGTTTACAAATTTGCTAAAAACTTAATAGATAATCTTGCATTATCTATATTATATTAAAGAAATTTAAAATAATTTTTTTCAATATAACGCGAACGTAATGCAATATATAAATAGAATTATCGTAAAGACTTTAAAACTTCGTCGACAACTTATTGATTTAATTTTTAGAAAAAACAATTTTTAGTATTTTTAACAAACGAGATCGCGCAAGAATATAAGCAAGACTATAGATTATAAACAAATTAATTTCTTTCTTATATACTCTCTTTAAGAACGTAAACTATCTTAAGATAATAATCGCTTATATAATAAAATTAATTAAATCTTTATTCGATAATATAATATTTATTGCATTGTTCAAGATCTTTTTTAATATTAATTAAAGAATTGATTGAACTATTATTTAAATTATAGATTTTAATTTCTTATTTAATTTTGCAAGCTCGACAAATTTTGCAAATCTAAGCGTTTAATAATTCTATATTTATATTATACGTTACTATCTTTAAATATTTAGAAATTTCAAAAAAAAGAATCTTTAACGCAATATATTATTAACGCGAATTAAACAATATTGCGTAAGTTTGCTAATTTAATCGAACATTTAAATTTTAAGTTGTTAAAAATTATTATTTTAAAGAAATATTTTTACACAAAAGATAAACAAAACTTGTTAGAAAATTTTAAATCTTTATTTGTTACAAATAATATTAAAATAAAGAAAAAACAAAGATATAAATTATCGAATGTAAAAAAATATTTAAAAGATAATAAATCTCTTTTTATTAATTATTTACATAATGTAAATAAGAAGTAAAACAAAAATATTACGTTCTTTTTTGTGCATAAGTTTATCTATTCTGCGTTTTTTAAAAAGTTACTATCTCTACTCTTGAAAAAATTGCATTTGAAAAATAATATAGTAAAAAAAAAGCAAATATTGAAGAGACAAAAGTTAAAAAGACAAAAGCTAAAAAAGCGAGAACAAGAAAGATAAAAACAAGAAAGACAAGATTTGAAGAAGCGAGAACAAGAAAAAAAAGAGCTAAAAAGACGAGAACAAAAAAGACAAAAGTAAGAAAAACATAATTTGAAAAAACAAAATCTAAAAACGCAAAAACTAGAAAGACAAGAACAAAAAAGACAAGATCTAGAGAAACAAGAATTAAAAAGTTAAAAGCTAAAGAAGCAAAAGTAAGAGAGACAAAAACAAGAGAGACAAGATTTGAAAAAACAAAAACTCAAGAAGCAAAGACAAAAGAAACAAGATTAGAAAAAAAAAGTTAAATAACAACAAATTAAACAAACTTAAATTAGAAAAGAGTATTATAAAAGATTATAAAGAATTAAGTTAAATAAAATACATTAAAAGAGATTAAAAGAGCAAATATATAAGTAAAAAAAATTACAAAAATTACAAAATTCAAATCTAAAAAACAAAAAAAAAATTAAAAATTAACAAAAAATCGAACTTAACAAGTTACTTAATATTAATTAAGATATAAATCTACAATTTAAGAAAAATATTTAAGTTAAAAATTCAAAAGTTTAATTAAAAAAAGTATTTAATAATATAATAATTTGCATCAATTTTAAGATTTGTAATAAAAATATTTAAAAATTTATATTAGTTTATACAATCAAATATTTTGACTTCTTTAAAATTGAAAAAACAACAATAAATTAAATACAAAAAAAATAAAGACTTTTTAATATTAAACTTTATATATTAATTTTATAACAATATTATAATATTGTAATTATTGATAATATTTAGACAATACTTTTAATTTAAAAATTAGAAATTATTATCAATAGCAAGTTACTTTTATTTGCAATAAATATTAATATTAAAATAAATAAACAAAATTATTATTTCGAAATTCAAGAAAATTTCAATAAGATATTATAAGATTTAGACAATTATAAACACTATATATACAATTAATCTAATAACGAATATCTTTATTCGACAACAATAGTAAAGATCTTAAGAAAATTATTATTGTATTAATATCTAAGAATTATATTAATAAAATATTTTATTAAGAGTATAAGTGTAAAGAAGATATAATTAATAGCATTTCCAAATAATATTGTATATTTAGATTAAAAAAGTCTATTAAAAATTAAATAATCTAGTAGTAATACAATAAATTTGTAGATAATATTCTTTCCAATTATTCTTTTTTATTTAATATTTGTTTTTATGTATTGTAAATTATTTAGTATCTTTTAATTTGCAATTTATTTTGCAAAGTTTATTGTTATTTAATATTTAAATTAATAAACAATTATAATACGAAAAAGATTTTAACTTTAATGCAAGTAGTCTTCAATAAAATTATATTAAAAGCGTTTAAAAATTTATTTATATATTTATTAATATATTTTACGATAATATGATAAAGTATTTTTAAATATCTTTTCGATTAAATTAGTTTTAAAAGTTCTACAATTAAAGATTCTTTTTTAAGAAAATTATTATTTATAAAATAAAACGTTTCAAGTATAACAAATAGCATATTAATTAAGTAATATTTAATTTTAATTTTATTTTTATTTAAAATTAAAATTAATAAGACGCAAATTATTTTAATATTTTCGAAATTAAATAAAAATTCCAATAAGATTATATTATTTTTAATTATATTTAAGTTATTAATAAAAAATATTTAAAAAAAGATTTATTTAATATAAGATCTTCGATTATAATAGAATTTAATACAATATTATAATTTCATTTGTTATTATAATTATTTTCTTCGAATTAAAAAAATTAATTTTATTTATATTTAAGTGTACAAAATTTTTTTGCAAAAACAAAGTATTCAAAATAACTTTATTATTATTATTTTGCATTTGTAAAGTTTAAAATCTTAAATAACAAAATTCTTAAATAAAAACTTTTAATTATAATAAAAAATAAAAAGCTTATAAATATATAATTTATAGAAAGATAAAAAAATTATAATCGAGAATATCTTGTTGTAAATTAAAGAAAATAAAATTTTAATATATATATCTTTAAGAAAAACAAATATATGTTAAAAGATTCGCTTTTGTTATATATTAATTAAGAATAATGTTCTTAATCTCGATAATATTGCTTGTTCTAATATATATTCTATTAGATTATTAATATATTAAAGAGAAGAAAAAATATTTAATAACAATATTTTGAGTTTAAATAACATAAAGAATAATAATGTTTGACGAATATTAAAATAATTAATTTTGAAATTTGCAATTTCTAATTTCTTTTTATAAATAAAAATATTTATAATATTTACAATTGAATATAAGCTATTATAATTAAATAAATTTGTTAATTTGTTATTAACAAGAGTTATATCGATTTTATTCTGAATTTTAATTATAATTTTTTGTATTAATAAAACAAGTCGCAATTAATTTAATAATATTTTTGTAAAAAGAGCAACAATAATAGAGCAATTTTTATTAATATATATATAAAGCAAAACTTTGACAATCTTAAATAGTTGTTATAAGCAAAGTAAAATATTCTAGAAATTCTACTTTAAAGAGTAATATTGCAAGTGGAAATTGTTTTTTAATAAAAATAAATAATTTAAAATTTCAACAAATATCTTTACAAGAAAATTGTTAAAATTAACTATATTGTATAGTAATATAAATTATAAAAAACGTTATATATTATAATTTTACAAAATACTTAAGCACAACTAAAAAAACAATAAATTAAGAGTAGAAAAAACATATAATTTTTGTCTTTTAAATTATAATTGAGAATTAAATTCTTTAAAAATTTTTGTTAATTTCTAAATTTACGCATTTACTTCTTGTTACTAATTTTATTTTACAATAAAAGAAAACCGAGAAATTTTATTATAGGAGAAATTACTTGTTTATTACAACAAATTTAGAGATCTTTATGTAAAAATTCGATTTAAGTATATTAATATAAGACTTTCAAGCGATTTTCGCAAAATTTATGTGCGAATTCGTGTATATAACTTTCGTTATCGCGAACTCTTCAACATTAATGCTCAAATTTTATCTTTGTTCTAATCTTCGTCGCAAGTCTTTAATTTCTATGTTATTTCTATATTATCTACAACAACTTTATTAGAAAGCGGAAACTTTCTCTATATTACAAATCTTAAATCTATCTTCTTTAGCGTTATATGCTATTGTTATTACTCTTTAATTTAATAAAAGAGATTATTTATTAAAGAACACTTTACGTATCAAATAATAGATTGTTACTAAAATACTAGAATTATAACTTAAAAGCTTTAACACTTAATACTTCTTAACTTAAAGTTAAGTCGATTAATGCTTTGTTACAACGTAGAAACGATTAATTAAACTTTATAGCTTATTAATTATTCTCAAGTTCGACGCGTAATTGTTTTGTCTACTTATCTTTAATCTTTGCAATCTTCTTGTTATCAACTTCCAATATACGAACATTCTATAAGATAAGATATAAAGTCTACTATAATTTAGATCTTACGTCTTCTATCTTAAGATAACTAATATATTGCAGAACAATCGCAACATTATCGCGAAGTATTCTTTAAACAAATGTCTAAATTATTTACAAGATTTACTTCGAAAAGTAGAGCAACAATATCGATCGAACTTATTCTCGCATAATATTATTGTTAGTAATTAAGATCAAGAATCTTAGAAGACAATATTAAAAGTTCTTTCTATCTTGTAGAATTATAAAGTTACACTTGATTTTCGCTTTAAGATCGAAAATAGCAACATAATTATTAAGTTATTAAAAATGTTCGAATTTATTCAAAGCAATTATTACAATTACAAACACTATTGTGTATTGTTATATCTTATTGTCAAAAAAGCTTTTAATATTGATATTTGAAATATTGTCTTCGATCTTATTATTGTAGTCTCTCGAATAATCTCTTTTACAAGTGTTTCTATCTTCTTCGATAACATTCTTATTACGCATTTACTTTTCTTGCAATAAGACAATAAATAAATTCAAAAAATAATAAAAGAAAGAATCTTCGAAAAAATAAGAATGTATATATATTAGAATATTAACGACTTTTTTTTCAAATATTTTAAGAAAAAATCTTGAATCGAATTAGACTGATCGTTCGATTCCAATAGTTGGAACCGAATTGCATAAATTATGAAAATACTAACTATATTAGGTTAAAACTTGGCCTAATTAGATATAACTTTCTGGTCGAGTTATAGATTTTGAGGAAAAACCGACCCGAACGATTAGCCTAAATCGAGTGTACGAAAAAAATTAATTAAGTCGTGCAAGAAAGATATGTAAACAAACGATAAACTAATTTCTCTTAGTTATCGATACAAAATATTGTCTATAAATAATAATTTTATTTTTAAGACAAATTTCTATCGAGTAAACGCGAGGTTTACTATACGAGCATTATCAAAGATCTTACAAGCTCTAAAGCTAAACGTCAAATTAATTTGCTCATCAAACTTAATAACAAAAAACTGTCGAAGATAATATATAATTGAAAGAATGTTAAAGTAATTAATAAACTTAAGAAATTTAAGAAGAACAAGAAAGCAATATTGCTTTAAATTGATAAATATATTTGCAATATATTCTTTAGTTAATTAACTTGTTAATTTGTTTATATCTTTACTCTATGTAAGAATGCTATGCATACGTAAGTGTTCGATTGCTCTAATTCTTACAACTTAATTGTTTTTGATATTTATAAGAAGTTAGAGTATTTTATTTATACAATTGCAATATATGCAATAATAAGCAATAAAGAGTTAAGTCTTAATACTTTTATCGAGCAAGATAATAACAATTAATTTATAATTGTCGTAAAAGATACAACAAGTAAAAAGAGAAAATTGCAATTAAAATTAATTCTTATTGTTTATTAACAAGCGATTGTATATCGCAATATATCTTACTTTTATATTAGAACTTTTAACTTCAAAAATCTATAATATGTTGTTAAATTTTTTGGAATCTTCAATAAGCAATAATTATAAGTCAATTTTCTCAAATTAATACGCAAAAGAGAAGTAAAAGAGATTGTCAAATTTTTGATTATTATTACATTATTAGTATTGCGAACATAAGCGAGAAATTGACGTTTAAGAAGTCGTACATTTTTCGAAATATTACGCTAAGTTCTGCATTCTTTTTTTTGCAGTTTTAATCTTTTCTCTCTTAATTATTTAATCAATTTTACAACTTAAGTATTGCTAAAGAGCTATCGAAGAAAAGAAAGTCTATTGACGCTAAAGAAAGTTTATTCAAAAGATCAAAATTTAACAGTTTAAGTTCTAATAAAGTTAAGCGAGAGAAAAAGATAAATAGTCAAACGACGAGTCTTTATACTTATAATAATAGTTTGTTTAATAATCGCATTTTTCGTTGCTTAATAATTTCGTTAATCGATTGCGTAATTCGAGAATTTTGATTAATCTTAGAATTGTTAAAGATTCTTTGCGACGCAATCTAGACGCATAGATTTCTATATATAAATAAATAAAATTGCATAGAAATATCTCGAAGAACAACATTATTATAATAAATTCAAAGAAAGCTAATAACTTTACAAGCATATTAATTAATAAGGATTTTGTTAAGAAAATCGATAGCGACCAAAGTAACGCACGATATTAAATAGACACAATAAAGTTTATAACAATTAAGATATTACATTGTGTTTTTTATATTTATTAATATAATCTTAAGTTATTTTTTTACGTGCTTCTATAAGTATGTGCTCGTTATATACAAAAAAAGAAATTTTAGTGTATATTAATAGATTGACTCAAAAGAGACATCTTGACAAAGTAATATACGAGCAGCTACAACAATATTATCGACGTAAAAAAGAATTATATGCACGTTAATAAGTTTAAGAATATCTTGAAGAATTTTCTATTAACGTTCGATTGTGTCAAGTCTTTATATAAAGAGATATAATTTATTCTTTTTTCTCTTCTTAAGAGTAAAGTATTGTTCACTGAAACATTATCTAATTTGTCGAAAGATTTATATAATCTTATTATTGAAGTCTTTAATAATATTATAGTCGACATAATCTAGAAAGAACTTAGATTTCGCAGAAAACAATAAGATATTAGCAATAGATTAGAATGTTGCTTTTCTTATATTATCAAATAAAATATTTATGTATATAAATAGTATTATAGTAGACGCAAATAGTTTGTATGCAAATAAGAATATATTCGATTTCGGATAATCTACATATTATTTTAGACAACATTCTTATCTACTATTTTTAGCATCTAAAATGCAATAGTTATCTAATAATATTAACTAATAATTTTTAGAACAATTTAGTTATTATATATCTTAGAATAAATTGCTATCTAGATTGCTATCTAGATTTTTAAAATAAGACGAAGCTCGATATTAAGACTAAATCTAGACTAGTGTAAATATAGTTCTTACTTGTACACTTAGTTAATTGCAACTTAACATTTGATAAATATAATAGATTTAATAAAGTTGCGACTTTCGTCTTGCAATTCTTTACATTTCTAAGTGCGTTCAACAAATTATTATTATAATACGAAAGAGATGCTACGAATATGTTGAAGAATAATATTTCTCTTTATCTGTAGACGTAAATGTCTTAATTACTTAGTTCTTTAAAGATTCTAGATAAGCGTAATATTAATTCGCTTATCTTCGTTCGATTAAGTTATTTATAACGCTTCTCTTCTGCACGTACAAGTGTCTTACTAATTTCTCAGATATGTTAGAAATCTACATAGAACGAATTATATAAGTGTGTATTAACTAATACTAAAAGCATAAGAAGTAAATATAGAGATAAGTACGCAATAGATATAAGCGCGATTGTATATACGCTAGTGTTAATAAGACTAGTAACAAGCTAGATTAGATTTAATCTAGTTTGTTAATATCTAATCTAGATTTAACTTAATCTAACTTAAATCTAATTTAGTTAAAATAGACAAACTAATCTTATCTAATCTAATCTAATTGCATAATTGTAACAAGATATATTGTTCTCTTTCTTATAGTTTTCTAATCTTTAGATCTTAGATCTTATAAGATTGTCTTAATGGACTTATATTGACAAGTTAAGCTAATTCTGCTACGCATCTTCTAACGACAAAGATATATCTTTTATATATATTTATAAGTTAATTAATATTAAGTCAAATTAATTCTAAGCTATCTTAATCGCTTAAGGTTCTCTAGTTAAGCTTTGTACATAATTATACTTCAAGTATGTTTATCTTATTATTAACAAAATACTAGAATATTAAGTTGAGTAATATTGATTAAGAAAAGTATTATTGAGATATATATTCTAGAAGTAGAATGCTATAACTTCTCTAAGATTATTTATAAGATTTGTTATCTATATATAGAGAAGTCTCTACATTACTAAGCTTAACTTAAAATCTTAATAAATAGCGAGAAATCTTCTTATTATATGTTTTTCAATATTATCTCTTAAACTATCTTAGATTAATCTTGTAAGAAGAAAGATTTCTTACAAGGCTTTCTTTATTTATGCTTTAGATTTCTTTGAAACATAAAGATGCTAATTCAACTCTTATATACTTTGTTAAGATTTCTTGTACTTAGAATTAAGAGTTATTAAGAGATTTAATCTATTAAAGAGATCTATAGAATTTCTTAGAATTAAGCGCAACAGTATTAATTGAGTAACAAGTCAATATAATCTTATAAGTAGAATGTAAGATACTAATAACTAAAGTAAGTTAAACACGAGTTATAAAAGCAATCGTATTCGAGATCTATATATATAATAAGATTTCTTCTGCTCGTCTTGCTTGATCGTCGAGTACATCGAACATCTATGCTCGTTCTACTTTCTTGTCGAGCTCGTTAAGTATATTAAGCAGTTTGAGAACTACGTTATTAATGCGTACTTATAGTACTTGTAAAGATTAGTTAGACTTGTAATATACTTGTAACTTATTTAGATTAAGTTTTATTTTTTTTACTTTTGTATAATCTAAATCTCTAAGTTTTGTAAAGTCTATCAATAACAACTAATATATCTTTTTTGTCTCGATTAGCTTGCTCTAATTCGCGTAGAGAAGATTTAAGTTGTTAACAATGTCAAGTGTCAATATATGTTTCGAATCTTATGCTTTCTCTCTTCTCTTTAACGTTCGTTAATATATTTTCTTTGTTTCGATTAACTTGTTCTAATTTATGTAGAGAACATTTAAGTTGTTAACGATGTTGAGTGTTGAAGTATGCTTCGAATCTTATGGTTTCTCGTATTTATTTAGCGCTCGCTAATAAATCTTTTTCGTCTTGATCAACTTGTTCTGATGCGCGTAAAGAACGTTCAAATTGTTAACAATATTAAGTGTCGAAGTGTGCTTCGAATCTTATGCTTTCTTCTTTTTATTTAGCGCTCGCTAATACATTTTCTTTATCTCGATCAACTTGTTCTAAGTTGCGTAATATTACGCTAATACTTTTTACGAAAATATTAGAGAGATTTATGCTATTGAAGAGATTTATAGACGTTGTTAAGCAATGCAAGCAATTACTTAATAACAAGAAGTTTCAACTAAGTAGTTGTAACAATAAGTTAAGACTTAAGATAAGTTAAATACGATTTATAAGAAAGTCGTATTCGAAAATCTATATATTAAAGAGAGAATCTCTTTGCTTGTCTTGCTTACTCGTCGAGCAAAGCAAATATACTCTTGCTTGTCTTGCTTGTTTGTCGAGCAAAGCGAGCATATCTTGCTCGTCTTGTTCGCTTATTGAGCAGAGCGAACATGCAGATAACTATATTCTATACTACACTCGTGTGTACTTCTTATACTAATACGTTCCTATTAGACTCGTAACATGTAGAGAAAATTCAAGTTGTTAATAATGTTAAATGTCGATGTGTGCTTCGAATCTTATACTTTCTTCTTTTTATTTAGCGCTTACTAATATAATTTCTCTATCTCGATTAGCTTGTTCTAATTGTTATAGAGATTGTTCAAACTATTAAAAGCATTATTAAAGTTTTCGTTCTCGATTTGATCGAGCTTCTTAGTAATGTAAAACTGTTGCATACATCGATTGATATACAAGAGCAAACGTTGCTACATTGTTTAATATATTGACTCTAAGTACTTAGACGCAATATGTTCAATAATAATTAGAGCAAGACTTGTTAGATTAAGCTTGTTACAACTAATAAACTCGAAACATTAATTATATACAATCGAGTATATAAAGTAGCTTTCGATATCTTAATGCAACTCAATTATTCAGTAAACAAGCAATTACTTTATTACTTTCTTAAATCTTAACTTTCGTTAAACAATATTTTGTAGTTAATCTAAAACTTTCGAGTTTTAATTGTTACAAATTAGTAGCTCGAATTAGAGATCTTAATAATTAAAGTATATTTATAGCTAAAGTACTTTTGTTGTTGCGAGATTTAGTTTTTTGATACAATTATATAAGATCTTTTATATTGTTTGCACGCTATTATTCGCATAATTATATATTCGAAACATCTTTGTCTAAAGTTTGAATTATAATTTCTCGTACAATTTAAGATATTTTTCACAACTTATTTTTGTTTTCTATATATATCGACTAATTTAAACAATAACGAGCGAAAGTTCTTTTAGTCTAATTACGAGACTATTTATCTTTGCGTATTTCTTAGTTTAAATTCTTAAAATAAAGATTAAAGTACGCGATTATCTAATATAGACAAACATACTAGTACGTTATTTCTTACAATTTAATGTTCTTATTCTTGATTAATACTTGTTACTTTCGTTGTTGATTTAAGATTTTCAAGATAAGAAAGTCTTATAATAATCAAAATAAAGTTATAATTATTAACGAAAAAGAAAAACTCGATATTATAAGCTTGTTAATCTTTCGTCTTCTTCTAATAGTCTTGATTAACATTATTAAAAATTTGAAGTTATCGATAATTTTCGTTATGCGCGAGTTATCGAAGAATAGTCTCAATCTTCTTCTTTAATTTTTGATTATATTTAATAGCGCTAATAATCGACTATTGTATGTTATCAATCTTTGTATCTCTTGCAAATGCTATAAGATTCTACACAAACGTATCTTAACTATTGTTATTTAATTATAGAATCGCATTATATCTCTTCTAATACTTGCGAGCATATACGATAACTAGTTGCGTCTTGTCAATGTCGTTAAGATTGTAAAAAACGTAAATTAGTTATTAATCTCGCGCATTTAACGAAAGTAGTAATTGTTCGATCGATCTTATCTTCTAATTGCGATCGACAAAGTTATTAATAATCGATAAGTTAATAAGATAGAACAACACTTGAAAATTATTCAATTTAGAGAAACAATATTTTGTAAGACAAGATTGCTTAGAGATCGAGTATCGCTTATTGAAAAAAGTAATTCTATTCTATTGTATTATTTATTTTAATTTCGAATTGTAATAAGATCTAACAATTGCTCGATTATCTTTTCGACTATTTTGTATATCGTTTGAAAATTCTTCTTCTTTAAGTGTTCGACCTTGTTTATACTAAAATAATCTCGCAATAAAGAAAATTTCTTCGTTTACTTGTTTTAATTTAGACAATTAGATGTCTTGTTAATTACAAATTTCTTTCTTCTTAATTAATCTTGCGCTTTTCTTGAAATTTTTACACTTATTTGAATTCAATTCTTACGAAGAATAACGCTTACATTACTCGACTTTTGTTCGAAGAAACAAACTATCTAAATCTTGCTCTTGTTTTGTCTTGTCTTAAAGAAGTATATTATTAAATCTATTAAACTCTTGTTGTTAAGAAATAGAATGTTTAGCATTATTTTTTAAATTTGATCTTTAATATCTTAATTCTAAACAATTCGAAGTATCTTTGTTTGATTTAGCTTATTTGCGTCTCGAAATAATATCTTAAAGAACATTATATTTGTTGTAGATTTAAAGATTTTAAATTATATAATGTCGAATTGCTACGCATCGATTATTATTTAAGCGTTGTTAGCATAACATTGTTATCTCGACTAAATATCTTACTCGTAGAACAATTAGATTATTAAAACAATATAAGATAAATAGCAAAGAACAAAGAAGATTAATCTATTAACTTGTAAGCATTATTAAGATATGTTATTTATTAATCGAACAATACTTTTCGAGTTTGTTAAAGTTTCGAAAGAAGACGCTAAGTTATTGTCGAAGTCTTCTAACTAATAGTCTTGTTTTCAAATTACTATAACTAATATTTATATCTTATAATTCGAGCATTCGAAATTATCGTTAATAGCATATTTATATTCTTAAGTTAATTTATATATTTGTTGAACAAGTTGTTTGTATCGATTCTCTTGCATCGAATATTATTCGAACAAGCGTTAGTTTCGTGAATAACGACAATGCCAAAGCAAGACTGTTAGCATCAATAGAATAGATCGCTTAAGAAGAATATTGAAGTCGTACTTTATCGACGATGTAGAAATTGTATTCTGCACGTTCGAACGAAACTTATAGAGCATCTTAATCTCGATATTATTGTTCCTTATTACTCGCATTTAGATCTTATTAGTTGTTATCTTTCTAATCTAAGTTATACACTTATTATAGTAACAAATCTTCAGATAAGTGTGCAGCTAATTTATAAGTAAAATTCAACTTTGAAGTAGCAATTTGATATTATTTAGTGTTACTAGAGCAAGATTCAAGATTCTAGAACAAGCGATAGCGCTAAAATGTAGACTAAGTCTTTTTGTGTTAGTAAACTTGATAATCGCTAATTAATATCGAATTTCTAATTACTTTCTAGTTAACGAGAAAGTTCTAGAGATTTTATAAATATAAATTGTACAAGTCTTCAATTCTTAGATTCTAAATTCTTTAATTACGTGAAAATTAGATAATAAAGTTTGCTTCGCTATATTAGTCTTTTCCAATAACAATATAACTCTCGATTCTATTACTTAGATTCTAAAATCTTCTTTATCGACTAAAGATATAAGTAAACTTTATCAAACAATATATTATCTTTATGTAATTCTTTTGAAAATAACTTGATATTATTTTTAATACAATATACTTTAATATATAATCTTAATTTATTGTTACAAGATATTTGTCTAATTACTTAACATTTACAATTAAGATTATTAACAAGATAAATAATATAGAAACGCATACAATTATTATATCTATTGCTCTATCTAATATATTTGCGTCAAAGATTCTGTTTCGATATTGCAAGTATATAGATAATCTTAGTCTAAGTCTACGATATAGAAATTTACTATATTTTGTTATTTAGTTATTAGTATAATTTTCTTTTCTTTCGCTATTTCCTAAGCGCGAAAATCTACTTATTAACATTATATTAATAAGTGTTAACGTAATTTCTAATGCTAGTAAGACAATATATATTAATATAATAATAGTAAAGTATTAATATGCATGTTAAAAAGACTTTTATTATATAATAATTAAAAGATTTTTAATATTAAGTTTAACTTGTATTGCATTTAGAACAATAAAAAGTATATTAAAGATAAAGAGTAGAGAATTATAGAAGTAAGCGAAAAAGATAACATACTATCTTGATGTATACGTTTATACTAGAATTTTCCAAGTAGAATCTTAGCATAAAGATTGAGTCTAATAAGTTTAAACTCTTTGTAATAATATTGTTCTAAGATAGTATTATTATAGATTTTTAAAAAGATTTTTGAAAAAGGACAAAAATTATATTAAGAAATACGAGAAAATAATAGTTTTTTATTTTCGCAAGCAATTTAAATATTTAACTTATACTAAATAAGATAATAGTAAAATTGTAAGAGATCTAATATCGACTTCTATATTTTTGCATAAACTTCTTATTCTTAAGAACTACTTTCTAGTATCGATTTTTCTCTCGATAAGAGTTTAGATCAGAAATAATATAAGAGTAAATATTGTAACAATAGCTTGAAAAAGATCTAATTATATATTTAAATAAGATGTAATCTTAAGTTTTTCGTTACAATAATTTCTCGATTTTTAATCTTCTATTAATGTAACGAAGAAATATTAGTACTTAACTAAATTAACATTATTTACGAGCACAATATTATATACTTAAGATTAATCGTTTACAATTTCTAGTAAAGAAAAGAACGAAGTTGTTTTGCATTTTGCAAAGATATTCGTGAATATTTTAAAAGACTCGAAGAAGAATTGTAACTAGAACTTGTATAAGATTTATTAAATTCAAACTTACAAGCGAAAGATATTAGAATACTTGTTATAAAATAGATTGTAAAATATCAGAATTAAACGTTAGAGAAAATAAAGATTGATATTTTTAAAAATTAATTGTATTAAAGTTTAAAGCAGACGATAATTACAAAGTAAATAAGACTAGATTCTTCGACTTAAATAATTAATAAGTTAACGTTGCTTTAACAATACTAACTGTAGACTAATACTAAGTTTAATCTAATTAGTTTTTTAGATATTAATCTAAGTTTACTCTTAATCTTTATAGATTAATACAAATTTTATATAATTGCTTGTAATATTTGTTAACATTCTTGAATTGCGCTTTGTTATAATAAGTTTTAAGAAAGAAGTAGCAATAATAGATCTTAATAGCATAAATTAGAGATATTTGTTTTTCGTCAAATTTAAAGATATAATTATCGACAAAGTGTATCGACATTTCTAAATAGATTTATTTAATAGAATAAATGTTATATATTGTTAGAGACAATATAAAGTATTCGAGTAATAAAACATTGTAACAAGTGAGCGCAAGAAATTTATTTCGAAGTAAGAATCGAAAATATAGATAAATAATCTTATTGATTGTAGTCTTGCACACGTTCGCGTAGTATTCTTGACGTTATTATTAATTGCGAGTTCCAAGCGCAAGTGCAATCAATTAAGTAGTTTTAGACTAAAGACAAAGCGAAGGAATAATAATCTCTACTACATAAGCGTTGAAGAAAACAACAAGAACGACAAGAACGACAACGAAGACGTCGTAAATGTTGGATTCTCTTCTTTGCGAAAGACATAAGCTTATTGCTTGTTCGAAGAAAGATATCTATTCAAATTACATAGAAGAGCATTCTCTTAGCAACGCAAATTTCTACTAGATTAGACTCTTTGCTTATGTTCGTAAATAATAACGTTAACTCGCAATCAAATGTAGTTAATCAAGACAACAACTCAAATTTTGAGATTATCGAATACATTAATCTAGAGTCGTGATTTTATTAATCGTTGTCTATGTTATACTAATTATGTTAGCTATAATCTACTAAGAAGAAGTCGAAAGAATCGTTGCATTACGATTTGTTCTTTTTCTTGCAAAAATCTTTTCTCTTTCTCGAAAAGCTATTGCATAAGAAAAAGAAAAAATATCGAAAATCTTATTAGTCGTTAAACACATTAATAAGTACAAATTCTAACATTATGCTACAAGCTCTTACGTCGATTATTATAATTAGAATCTTTACTCGAAGATTTACGACGTTTAAGAGACGCATTATTTGTTGTCTTGCTATTAATTCTATTGTTATCGACTCGATTAGAAGATATTCTCTAAATATAATTATTATCTAAAAAAGCTTTATTATTAAGATCGAGAACAATACAATTATTTTCGAAACTCTTATCAAGTACTTTAACAACATTTATATTATTGCTAAAGATATCTTCTTTCTTAGTTACAATATCAAAATTTTAAGAAGTATATTTACTCGATTTACAAAGAGTAGCGACAACATTAAAAAAGTTACTATTAGCAATTCAAGAACAAGTATAAAAAGAATTAAAATTATTGCTTGTTGTTAGAATATTAATGCAATACTTAATATTAATAGCATTCGAAGCAAATAATATTAAAGAAATATTAAAGAAAGCAATTTATTGTCAACGTATCGAGTAACTGTTTATTCGATTTTCGAAAACAACAAAAACATAAATTTACTCAAGAAAGACAAAATAACTTTCGAAGTTTATAGAAAAATCTCTCTAATAAATAGCATTTTCGAATTAAAAGTTTTTACGAATATATTTATAAGCAATAACTTATTCGCGAAAAAAGAATTCTATGTATTTACGAAAAAAATTTATATAATTTCGACGTATTACGACTTTTTGAAAATCGTTATTAACTTCTCGAACAATAAGAAAACGCACAACATTAATTGTGCTATATGTTATATAAATGTCAAAAATTATTTTAGCGTTATTCTCGTATATATCTATAGATATAAAAATTTTCAATGCTCTTCAAATTCGAAGAATAATTATCAATCGATAACTTAGTTAATTATCTAAGATAATCGTAGATGCGAAGAGAAAAGATTTAGATCTTAAAAAGCTTACTAAACTTGTTTTAGACTTTTAGCGATCGAAATAGCAGTTCAAATAAGCAAAGTCAATAATTGAAGAGCACAAGAAGATTGCATCGCTATAAGAATAATAGTTAACACTAAGAGTTGTCGATTATCAAGACAAGAAAAAAACATCGAACGACTAGACACAAACTTAATGCTCGAAACGCGAAAAAGAAAAGAAGATAAAAAGAAGAGATCGTAAATACGCGATCGAGATTTCGAAAGTTTTAGATTAAAGTTTGTCGAATTCGCATTGTTGTTACTAGAGAAAAGCGCAAGAGATTTGTATTTGATTTCGAAATCGAATTTAACACTTTTATTAAAAAAGAAAGTAATTTTATTTATGTTTCTATTTTCAAAAGCGATTAGCTAAAGATCTCTCAATTATAGCAAAAAGTAATTAAAGTTAAGATATTAAGTATAGAGTATATACAATCTTTTTCAACTCTAATTAATATTTAGATTTTCTTAGATTTGTCGAAAAAGAAAAGATTGTCGTTCTTATTATTAGAATTGATAGATATAATAATATTACTCTTATCAATTATGTTTTCAAAGTTAATAACAAGAAATAAAAGAAACTTACTTATAACGAAAAGAAGATAACATGTAGAACAATTTAGCGCTTCGAAATTATAAGCTCGTCTTGCGCATTGTTTAGACAAATTAAGAGATTATTTGTTAATAATACATTATTGATTTGAAGAGAATTACTTGTATTTACGAAGATTGTTGCAATCTTTTTCGATTCTAAGAAGTTAACTAATAATTTCGAAATAGTAAATAGAACAAAGAAATCAATAATACGAGAACTTATTACTAATTACAATTAAAGTAAATAAAGAAAGATTTATATTAAATAAGTTTGACGTAAATACTAAAAGTTAAGTAAGCAGCAAATTTTATATAGCAATAAAGATTGCAAAAGTAAGATAAGAAACATAATAAAAATAAAAATAAAAATAAAAAAGAGAAATATCGAAAGTTAAGATATCTTGCATAGAAAGATCTTAATCTATATATTAATAATCTTGTTAAACTTGCGAAGAGTTATTGTTAACAATTGTATAAAGTAAGAATATATATTAAAGTTCTAATTTAACATATAAAATGTACAATTGCAAATTAGATATAAATCGAGATTAAATATATTATTTGATTCGAAATCTTTGTTAATTGCATCTTTTATAATTGTTTTTCTAATTTAACAATCGATAATTTGTAAGCATAACAAGAGCTCGAGATACTAATATTTTTCGAGATCGATTAGATTGACTATCGACGAAGTTGAAGAAAATATGTCGCGAAACAACTCGATCTTAATAGCTAAATTCTCTTTAATAATTGCGTGAAATCGCGATAATGCTAAAATAATAAATAGCGTAGAAGTAAGAATTTTACGACTTCGCGCTTATTTGTTGAGCTTGAACTTGTTTGACGTCTATTTCGCAACAACTTTAATATTCTCTTAATTTGTCTATCTAAGACTTTGTTATATAAGATACTTATTACAATTGTAGATTGTAATGTAATTCTATTAGATTTTCTTCAATCTTAACGTTCTTAAACGCGTCGCAATTGTTTAACGTCTTTCTTGCACTCTATAATAAAGTAAGTCTATAATTACGAAAATTTATATGTCTCTAATATTATTCTATTAATAGCGATTGCTATTGCATTTAGTAGTATTTGTATTACAAGCTAAAGAGATTCTCTACTATACTTTTATGTCTTCGATATGCTCTAGTTTAAGCTCTAAAGAGTATAGCGACGTTTGCTTAATCTTATGCTTTACGTTAAGATAACAAAGATGTAAATAATATAAGATTAAGAATATTAGAAATAGATAAAGAGTTAAGTCGTTTTTTTGTATATTAATATCTATGCGTTTATAAGCGTCTATAAAATTGTTTGTTACTTTTTTTACGAAATTCTCGTTCTTATTAACGCAATCGAGATATAGCTTTTAACGATAATCTAGATATGTCTACTTACTTTGCGCTATTATTAAGCTTACTAACGATAGATATAATATTTGTCTTACTTGTCTTTGCTACAATCTTTATAACTTCTATCGATTGCTTTAAAGTCTTTAGTGTATACTTCGATGCAATCGCGAGTATACTACAATCTCTTGTGTCTTGCAACACTCTATTGCTATCTAATTTAATCGAAGACTTGAAACGTCGCTTCTTTCTTGATTTTTTGCGACAAATTCGATGTAAGAATAGACGCAATAACATATGCTAAGTTTGTCAAAGTTAAAAACTTATTCGTCTCTTTGCTTCGCATTACAACATTTATCTCTATTATACAAGTGTAAAAAGAAGTTTGTTCTTTTTACTTGAATTTCGAGTTATCGATTTTCAAAAGCAACAAGTTGAGAGATCTTCGTATAGAAGACTTTAATTAATATAAAGATTGTATCTTTGATTGCGATAAATATTACTTGTGCGAGACGAGATGCAAGTAGAGAATTTGATATTTATAGATTTTAGCTCTAAGAGAGAAGAGACAGAAGTCTATAATAGAGCAAGAAATAAATGTCGATTTCGAGTTATCTCGATTATTAGACAATTGACTTTCGCAACTTCTATTCTAGTCTTCTCTCTCTTTCTGCTTAGATAGATATTAGCTCAAGTTATATTTAACTCTTTGTAGATCACGTATCTTCTATGCTTGATCTTGAATAAGTATTTCTTGAACTTATGCTTGACGACGCAATAATTACAAGTTTGCTCGTTACAACACGAAGTTCCTATGTGATCGCATTAAGAATAACCAAAGTGTTGCTTTATAATTATGCAAGAAATTCGAAAGACAAAACAAGAGGACGAAGCAATGCAAAGAGAATACGACTAACATAAGCACTTACGGGAACAACGAAGATATAATAGATTGAAATTTGAGAAGTGTGAGAGACGTGTTTGCAAAATTGAAGTCACACACCATTAGTGTTCGCAAAGTGAGAGGACAAATGTTTATAGTCTCTCGATACATATACCATCCGAAGACAAGTTAGATAGATCGAGTAGGATTACTCCCTTATCCTTCTCAAAGTCCCGTAAACAAACATGTCAAGAAACGTGCCAAGGTGACAGAATTCTGCCTCGGTCTCACCCTCCTTCCAGCGTAGGGTGAGCGTTGCTTTACGCTCTCGCGAGTCTGGGTGATGCCTGGGTGAAGACCATCTATAGATATAGGAGGGCTACTGCCTGACGTCTATCCTTGGCAGAGAATTGGAAACATTATACATTCTTTCCTATATTTCAGGTGAGCGGTTCGTGGGTTCGTCGACACTGCCTACGCGATAGAATAGAAGATCTATACGCAGTCAGAAGTTCGCAGCTAGCCTGCAAGGCAAGGTCGTGAGAAACAGCAACGACATGATCGAAAACATTTTATCAACATCGTCGCTCAGTCACGCTTCTCATTTCTTGCATCTCTTTATATTCGGCTTATTCATTTATTCATTAGTCTCATGACCTACAATTCTGGGAGTAATGAACCCAATTTTCCAAGATTCTATTGAGAATGAGGGATGGATCTAGGAAGTAAGGGATGGACCTCGAGAAAAGGAAGATCATAGCTGATGAGGCCTGGGCCATGGATTTTGGGACAGACTATGATTTAGGGACAGGCCTTGATCGAGGGATGGACCATTAAATTTGAAACAGACCGTAAACAAGGGACGGCCTCTTGACAGAAATATGCTTCGTGTATATCTTTGATTTGGACTCTCAAGTCACTGAGTAAAATCTCCAATTTCCTGCTTTGCGCCCTCAACTACAGCAACCCACGGAATTCTCGATCTCGTGAATATCTTCACATCCAGCTTGTACTCCATAGCTGCATTATATTTATCAATGCACCTCGCCTTAATGATTATAGTTTTTGGATAACTATCTGACGTTCGAAACAGTAGACTACCACATTCGTGACAGATATGATTCGTGATGGTATTGCCGCTCTCTGCAATTTTGGACCAGGTCTTGAGGGAATTAGAGAGGATCTCTAGCGATTTAGATAACATCAAGATATTGAGTGCAAAGGCTGCGCCAGTAAGTTTACGTTCGTCGATACAGTGGCAGCGAAACCTGACAAGGAGTTTATTGGTAAAGAAGATGCGATTCGCTTCGCAGAGACAGGATGATTGAGTCATAGTAATGTATAAGGTGGATAATTAGCTTTTTTTTAATGCAATTCTTTGGCTTGCAAGACAAGAATTTAGTTCAAGGCGAAGATTAACGTTGTCTATCTTAAAAATTGGAGAAAACTAGTAATGCTTAAATGTAGACGTCTTGCATATAATTTGCATTGTTCATATATAAAGATTCAGTATTACTAATTAGTTTCTATATTTCATGCAGGCAAGAAGATGCAATAATTTCCCTAGAATGCTAGCTCTCTATTTGCTAGATGCTAATGTTATAAAAAGATCGATTAACGTTTTGTCGAGACTTGGAGTCACAATATCTTACTCGTCAATCAACTTCAAGAACACAACAATCAAGATTATATCTGTCTCGATCGAATAAAGTAGAGAAAGAACATTGAAAATCAAAGGTTACGTGACGTTAGTTCCACTTTTGGTGCTAGCTACTTTCAATGCGCATAGATTAGTCTAATTGAAGAATTAGTCAAGCTAGATCGAACGAGACTAATTATCACGCACATAGATAGTGTCTTTGGGCATCGAGTAGAGACGAGTCTTATTACTAGAGAAGGAAACTGCATTATAACTAGTTCTTTCGCAATAGATTGATCGTTTAGTTCCAATAGTTGGAACCGAATTGCATAAATTATGAAAATACTAACTATATTAGGTTAAAACTTGGTCTAATTAGATATAACTTTCGGGTCGAGCTATAGATTTTGGGGAAAAATCGACCCGAACAATCAGTCTATTTCGCAAAGATTAATTCAGAAATACATTATTAATTTAGTCGAAGTATTGCATGCATAATATATAGAAGAAAGACAATTTTTAGAACATAATATAAGTTAGTTTAGGAGTGAAAACATTGTTTTCAAAAGACAAGCTCTATAAAGATAAAAAAGAGAATAACATTCTATAAAGACTTGATATCAAATCGTGCAACTTTAAAGAATTTTTTCTCGTTAATATTTGAGCTAGTTTCGTCTCTTAACAAATCTTATAGAATAACAATTGACAAAAGAAAGCTCGTTTAATTGATTTTTCTTGCTACATTCTAAATTCTTAAATTAACAACAAAACTCTTTATATCGCATAGCAAAGCTTAAACTTACTTTATTAATAACATCGATTCTTACAAGACATTCTTATCGAAGTACTTAAAAGTTAGTAATATATAAAGAAGTATTAGATATCTTTAACAACACATTGTTGCAAAAATATTAAATATTCTAAACTCTTGCAATTTTTCGCAAAGACTAATATAATAGTTCTAGTAATAGTATTATATAATATTAGTTGCATTTTAAAATAGTTATCGATTGTTTATTCTTTTCTATATAAGTTAATTTGTCTCTTTTATTTTTACGTTGTTCTTTAACTTGTACATTAAACTTTCGCATTAGTTGCGTTGTATTTCGCAATTTGTTATTAAACATTTATATATTCTTTTAACGCATTATATATTTGCAATCTCTTTTTATTTATTTCTTATTAACAATCTTTACAATTTTTTAATTTCTTTTTTTATTTTGAACTAGATTTTGTTGATTCTCTTACTTAAAAAATAATAAAGTAACAATAATAATATTCGAGAAGTTAATAGTTGCTATTGTTTAATAATTATCTTTGTATACAATTTGCTTATCTTAATTATAAAATAAAGTAATATTAAAAGTAATCGAACAACAAAGAAATAATATAATAAGTTCGATAACAAAATAAGTATTTAAGTAATTATACGTCTTTAATTATTTTATTAAATAAAAACTTAAAAGATGTATAATATTAATATTAAACTTAACGCTCGTAATTCTCGTAAAAAAATTAGTTTTATTACTTATTTTGTTGTTATTCTTAATTATAAGAGAGTTATCTAAAGTATATTAAAGAGAATTTAGACTATTAATTAGAAATACAATATTAATATTTATCTTAATTATTGTCGATTTTATTAGATCCATTAAAACTTGTATTCTTGCGTTGTTTATAATATTGCTTAAAGAAATTTCTAAAGATAGCTAAAGAAGACGTCTTGATTATCGAAAGAAATCGACAATATTTGATAGAGTTATTTATATTATTGTTAATATAATTTGTTTCGTTAATTACGATTAAATTTTTGTAGAAGCATTAGATGCGCTTACGACAATAAAAATCTACTTTATTTGCACATTAGACTTTTTTCGATTTATGCGTATTGTTCTTGTTCTTGTTTAGATTTGCATTGTTCGCTATATACTTAAAGAAATCTTAAACATCTATAATATCTATAAATGTTACAAATTTCTGTTAGGAACTAGGCTCGAAACCTCTATTAAAGAGGTATTTGAATTAGTAACTAGATAGAACTTAGATCTATATTAGATTTAATGTACAAGACAAAAGACAAAAGAGAAAAGAGAAAAACAAGACAATATTAATTATATAAAATTGTAAATTTTATATCTAGCAAAAATTGACTTAGATTTAATCTAATTTGGCTCAAATTTAATCAAGATTAAACTCAAAAAATTAAGCGAAATTAAGACAAAGAATTGTTTAATCGACAAACGTAGTTGACGAATTGCTAATTTAATATTATAACAATAGTTTCTCTCTACAAAGTAGAGCTCTTGCGAGACAATTAAAACAATATAACAAATTGTCGAAGAATTAAAGAATCGAGAGTCGAGAAAATTTCGAGAAACAAAATAAAACAAAACAAGATAATTAGATTTATTAAATTAAGTTAAAACAGGAAACAATAAAAGCAAGACAAGATATCTAAATTTAATAAATCAAATATAATAAAAAAAGAAGATCTTTGTTATTTAGACAAGATTTGTGCAAGACTAAACAAGCTTAAATTAATTAAGTTAAGATTAAGCGCGTTTGAAGTAACAAGACACTATTAAGACAAAACAAGATAATCTTTGTTATTTAGATAAAATTTAGACAAAACTTAATATTTAAATTTATTAAATTAAGTAAAATAAAGCAAGAAAATCTTTGTTATCTAGATAAGATTTAGGCGAAATTAGATTATCTTAGTCAAGATTAAGCGCGTTTAAAGTAACAAAACATTTATCGAAACAAAAAAAGAAAATCTTTGTTATCTAGACAAGATTTGAGCAAGACTTAATATTTAGATTTATTAAATTAGATAAAATAAAACGAAAAAATCTTTGTTATCTAAGCAAAATCTAGGCGAAATTAAGTTAACTTAATTAAGATTGAGCGCGTTTGAAGTAACAAAATACTATTAAAACAAAATAGAAAGATCTTTGTTATTTAGACAAGATCTAAGCGAGATTTAAGCAAGATTAAAAATACTATCTATTCTTTTTAATATTAACAATTAGAAATAACACAAGATATTATATATAATTTCTTGATAATAAGATTGACTAGATAATACTTATTAAGAGTTTGTTAACAATTGTTTAAAAGATTAAAGGATTTTTAAATAAAGAAATAATTTTTTTTAGTTAACGTAGTATTTAAGCAAGACAAGATTAAAATGTCTATTACGTTTAAAATTTAAAATACTATTAACATATTAAGATTTTTTGTTATTTTCGACAACAACAAGTTTATAGAATTCTTAACGTTATTTAAAAAAAGAATTAATAACAATATAACTAACAAAGATAGTATAAAAGACGAGATAAATTTTTATAAACGTAGAAAGTTTAAGCTTAACAATTAAAGAATTTCTTTTAAAGATGCGCTTTATTTTAAAGAAATTAATATAACAATTGTCTAGTTTAATTGCAAAACAAACAATATTAAGATTTTTAATATTAAGTTAAATTTTGTTATTTGCAAAGTATTTAAAACAAGAATAACAAAAGCGATTAACATTAAACTTATAGATAGCTTAAGCGACAAATATTTTATTGCGTAGATATTAAGTAAATTTCTTTATTTTCTAAGTAAAACTTTCGACATTAATTAATTAAATTTAAGTTTAAATTGTAAGATTAAGAGACAAGAGTTTTGAAAACTTAAAGCTTAAATATAAGTTTTAATTCAAATTAATTAAAAAAAGCAAAACAAAAGTTATAAACAAAGAAATATTGTTAACAACAAATTCGATATTTAAAAGTTATTTAATCTAGTTATCTTGCATATAGTTAACGTAAACGCGGCAATAATATTTTATAATAGCATTGACTTGTTCGATTTAATTATTAATTTTAGAATAATACGCAATAAATAACTTAACGTCAATCTTTAATATTTAATAAAGATATTTTTAAACATCGAAGATAAATTGTGTATCTTAATTAAATACAAAGAACTCGAGTAATTTGTAATTTTTTTAGACGTAAACGTAGAAGCAATTAATAACTTCTTCTATTTCTATAGAAGTAATAAAAATTAGATATTTTATCTTAATAAGACAATTAACAAAAACAAAAATGTATTTATATATAATACTTATAAAGATATTAGACGATAAAGAATCTACGTAGTTTATAAAGATATTACATTAATAACGTTTAAAAATAGAAAAAGAACGCAATTATTTTTGCGTTTTTTGTTTAAAAAGCTTGAAACAAATACACGTATAACAATTTCGTACAAAACGCTAAATATATTTATAGATATTAAATTATTAATAAGCTTAATTAATTAGTTTGTAGCATTTTGTTCTTTTTAAATAGTTATTAACAATATTATTGTAAACAAACTAAATTATGCAAAGACGAAGACAATTCGAGTTAAAAACATTTTTTTTTTTCGAAAGTACAAGAAGTTAAAGCGTTTTTTATATTTAATTAAAGAGATTTTATTGTAATAATGTACTTTATTGCAAAGCGCTTTAAGTATTTAAGATACAAATTAATTATTAGCTTCGACTTAATTTTACAAAGTTTGCGTAAAAATATTTTTTAAGTTTTTGTTAAAACTTGAAATTTCTTAATATAACTAAAATTCGACGTTATTAATATTAAGTTTTTTTACGTCTAACTTTATCGAAGTTAACGTAACAAAAAAAGCTAAAAAAATAAAAAAAAAATATAATCAAATAAAATCTAAAGTAATAGTTTAATATTAAAGATCTTTAACAATTTTAAAATTTAAAATATAAATTTTTAAAATTGTTTAATATTAATACAAATATTAAAAATCAAAAGTATTCTTTTTTTTAAAGAAATCTTTTAAGCAATATATAAGAGCGTCTTGTTTTTTGTTAATCTTGTTAAAACAATATATAATTTAATAGTTAAATTAAGACAAAAATTTACTTTATTAAATTTAATAACAACTTAATTGCTTAATTAATATAAAATACTTTAAATTTTTATAATTTGTAATTATTTTAACTAAATAGATTAAGTCTTTAAATTCATAATATTATTCTTCGAATACGCAAACAATAGTTATAAGTTTTATATTATAAATTTTATAATTACACTTAATTAAATTGTGTTTCTTAAAAAAGTAAACAATTAAATAAAAAATTCTTTTTTTATTGTATTAAAAGAGAATGTTTTCAAATATATAGTTCGAAGTATTGATTTTTATTACAATTTTGTAATTTAAATTGTAGTAACAAAGTATTATATCGAAGATAAAAACTTTCTTTAAAATAATAAATACTAATTGATATTTTTTAAATTAGACAAAAAGTTAATTCTTTTTAATTAAATAAGTTAATAAAACAACTATTTTACTATAGTTGTAAATAAATCTTTTATAGAAGTTTGCGAATTTGAGAAAGCTTTAAATATTTTTGACGTTAATTAAAGTAAATTAATTAACTATAATATCTATTTTAATCGAATTTATCTTAATCTTTTTAATAATAATTATTAATTTTAGATATAAGATTTAAATAACGCAAAATTTGTATTTAATTATATTTGTTTATAAGTTTGCTTTGCGTAACTTTCGAAAAATAAATTTAACATAAATTTTATACTTTAATTTATTATTATTGTAGATAAAAATATTATTTAAATAAGCGATACAAAACTTATCTAAAAACTTTCGAAAAATATTGTTAATATATTTTTAAAACAAGACAAATTTATTATATAAATCGAAAGATATAACAAAATACTTAAAGAGTTTAAAACAAATACGAAAAACAATAAGAGTTTTATCTTCTTCTCAAATACGTAGTCGATTAAACGCTAAAATAATATTTAACTTAATAAAGATCTTAATTTAATTAAAACAATTTAGCGTCTTAAAGATTAAAAACAAAAAATATTTGTTTTTAATTATAATAGCGTTTAAATCTTTGTAATTTACGCAAAATCTAAGTTTATTTTTAAATTTTTTAACAAAAAGAATAGAGATTGTTGTTTAAAAGCGACTTGTTTAAATAAATTTTTTGTTAAGATTTTTATTTAAATAATAACAAAGTTTTAAAGCTTTATTACAACTTATATTGTATAAAGCAAAAATTAAAGACTAAATATTTTTTTTAAGATAAATAACGTAATTGTAGAAACAATAAAGAAACAAAATATTTGTCTCTTTCTTAAAAAAGATATTAAGAAACTTGAAATATTTAAAAGATAAAATTGTAATTAAATTGATATTTTTGTTTTGTTAATAATATTTTAAATTCTTTTAAGTAATAAAAATTGTTAAATAAAGTTTCTTTTTTATTTAATAAAGTGCTAGACAATAATTTTAATTATAAGTGTTAATTTTAATATTCTTATAAAACAACAAGAATTTCAAAAAATTTAATAAATTAAAAATTTAAGCAAAATCTAACTTAAATCTAGACAAGATCTTAATTAAATTTAAAAAAACGTTTATTTTTCGTAGAGTAATATTAAATATTTTAATATTTTTTGCGCAAACGATACAATTAAATTTACGAGCTTTTAACTTAATTACATTAAATTGTATAAAAGATTGTTTAACTTGTTTTATATGTTGTTCGATAAAAAATTTAAAAAACAAAAGACTTTAATATTTGATTTTTAAAATTTTTTTTTTTTAAATAGTTTAAAAAATACAATTAAAAGCTTTTTGCTTTAAATTAGATAAAACAAGATAAAATTTAAAATCGAAATAATTAGATTGTTTTTTGTAAACTAGATTAAATTGCTTTTAAAGAGCAAAACTAAATTGCTTTTTATAAATAAATTGCTTTTTATAAACAAGATTAAATTGCTTTTAAAAAGCAAAACTAAATTGCTTTTTGCAAACAAATTACTTTTTGTAAACAACTAAATTGCTAAATATTTTCTAACAAAACAAATTTAAATTAAAAAAAGAGATTTGATTATTAAGAGAGATTGCGAAAATGTTTTGATTTTGAAGCTTCTATACGCGTTAAAACTTTTTAGAAGACAAAAATTCTTTTTCTTTTTAAGTAGTATTATAGATTTTAACAAACAATTCGCAACAATATTTAAAATAAAAAGAAGAAAATATAATAAAAATATTATAATTAAAGTTTGTATCGATAAAGTAACAACAAAGCTACAATAAACTTATAACAATAAAATACTAATTAAATTCAATAACATAAAAAAATAGTTTCTTAATATAATTGTTAAGAGTTATAATAATTTTGACAATATAAATAATATTGTTTGTTAAAATTATTTAATTATTAAAATTTTAAAGTTTGCAAAGATAAATTAATTAATAAAAAGAAAAATTATATTGTTGTGCAAAAGATTTATTAATAAAAATATAAGTTAAAACTTTATTGTTAATTAAAGTTATAACAAAAATTCGAGATTAAATTTAATATAAAATAAAAAAAAACTATTATATAATTATTTTTAAATATAGAATTAAACTTAAAGAATTTTAAAGTTGTTTTAATCGAAAATCTTTTATAAAATTAAAAAGAAAATAAAAACAAAAAAGCTAGAAGACCAAAAAATATATATATTGATTTTCGAATATAATTTTGTTTAAAAACTAGATTTTTGTTATTAACAACAAAATATCTTTGTTAATATTAAAAGTATTATTTAGATCAACAAAGCAAAAAAAAAAAAAAATTATTAAATTTTTTTTTTCCAATTTTGCTCAAATATTGCAATTTGTAATAGTAGTATAGCTTTTACTTATTGTAGATTTCTTTAATTTTTAAAATAGTTAAGAATTTGTCTTAAACAATAACAATAACAAAGCTTAAATTTATTAACTTGTTAAATACTACAAAGATTATTATTACAAATAAAATAATAAAAACAAAAATAATAATACAAAATCTTAACAAATTGTTAATAAAAATAAAGTTAAATTTTTGTTTAATTAAAGCAACAACAATTGTTGTAATACAAAATTAACAATACTTAAGTTACTAAAGCTTCTTGTTAATTTTAATAAAAGCTTAAACTTATTGTTAAAAAATAAATAATTGTTTGTCATTAGAAATTTGTCAAAATATAATAGCAATTTAAGTAAAAAAACTAACGTTGCATTTTATACAATTAATTAATAAAGCATTTTTTATTTAAAAATGTTCTTTTTTTTAATAGAAAAAATTATAATATTTAATAAAATTAATAAAGTTTTGCTTTAAAGTTTTGCGAAAATACAAATATATATTTTTCGATTCAAAGAAATTGTTACAATAATAACGCAAATTTTAATGTTATTTGTTAAAAAAAACAATAATACAAAGATTATTAATTCGATATTAATTTATAAGATTATAAGTTTTCTTATTTATAATAAATTGTAACTTTGTATAGATAATCTTAACTTAATTAATAAAATATTAATTATAATTTATATTTATACGTTGTATAAAATTTTGCTCTTATGTATTTAACTAATTTTTTATCTTTTTTGTATTATAATATATCAAAAAGCTTTTCGAATTTAGAAATAACAAAAATAATGATATTTGTAGAAAGCAATAAAAGTTGTATAATAAAAGTAAATTAATTGTTTATAGCTTAAGCAACAATTTGTGCAATTGCAATTATAAATATTAAATTTAATTTTACAAAAAAAAAATTTAAAGTAAACAAAATAAAAGTAGTATTAATATTAAATTGTATTTGATTTTAAAACTTTCGAAATTAATATAGAGTTTCGACTAAATTTTAAATAACTTGTTAAACAAATTTCTTAACAATAAGTTCGATCTTTAATAAGAGTTTTAGATACTTTAGTAAGTTAATAATTAAATAAATATTAATATACTTGAAGAGACTAGATTTTAACGTGTAAAAACGTTGCAAAAAGTATAGATTTTTTGTAATATTAAAGACTAGATTCGAAATCTCTATTAAAGAGATATCTAGATTAATAACTAAATAAAACTTAAATCTATACTAAATTTAATATACAAAACAAAAGACAAAAAAGAAAAGAGAGAAATAAAACAACGCTAATTATATAAGATTGTAGACTTTATGTTTAGCAAGAATTGACTTAAATCTAGTTTAGTTTGACTCAAATTTAATTAAGATTAAACTCAAAAAATTAAGCGAAATTAAGAGGAAAAGTTGTTTAATCGACGAACATAACTAGCAAATTGCTAATCTAACATTATAACAATTTCTTAAGTTGTCTAATTTCTTTATTCTTATATTTCTTTTCTTTGTATTTTTTTGTTTTGTATTTTTTTTTCTTGTATTAACTTTACGATAAAACTTAGTATCTTTATAAATATTGTCGCTTAATTCGAACGTCTATATATCGTATATTAACAAGAAGAGAGCAAAAATTAGAAGAATTAAAGAAAAATCGTTTGTTATCTAATTAAGAACAAGAGATCTAAATTAACGTTATCTATTACTATTAAAATTAGCGAGTAAGAATTATAAGAATTGCATTTAGTCTCTAAGTCTATTACATTTATAAAAAACGCTAAACTTTATATAAACAATAAACAAGTTTAATTTATTGTTAAATATATTATATAATTTTAAAGCAAGAATTGTTTCAAAATCGATAATTAAGTAAAAGATAATAAGATTATTAAGACTTAAAAAGAAAGTAAAATAATATTATTTTAACTTATATTGTTTTTGCAACAATTTTCGCTATAATTGTTTCTAATACATTTAAGAATTTTTAAATTCGTTAAATTATTTTTGTTAATATTAAATTTTATATATTTGCATTCTTATCTCTAGTGTCTTTAGCAATTTCGCTTATATATTAAAAGATAATTATAGAATTCTTGTTAATTAATTTAGTTATATTAAGAAATTTATAGAAATTAATTTTGTTTAAGTTAATTATTGTTATTATATTATATAAGCGCAAAACAATTACACAAAAATATAAATAAAAAAGAAACTTAAAAACAAAAATGCAATAAAAAATTAAATAAAAAAAAGAGAACAAAACAAAGATTAAATATATTTTTGAATTTTGCAAAGACGTTGTTAAAAACGTCTTATTTTAATAAATTTCTAAGAATTAATTCGAGCAATATTGTTATTGTTTTTGTTTTCTCTTTATTAATATTTTTTATTAATAATTGTCAAATTAATTATACTTGATTTTAATTTCTATTTTGTTCTTTGCAATACTGCTTAGCGCAATTCTTAATTATTATAATTTTGTATTCGATTTTTATCGATTAAGTTGTCGAACGTTGCAATTTTTTAAAGAATATTAGTATATTATATTTTGTCAATTATTGTTGTCTAGATTTTCAACTTTAAATTCATGCAATAAATTAGCAATATTGTGTTTTTTACAATATTTGCTTCAAAGTCGAAGCAACGTCTTAAAATAACGTTATTAGATTATTGTTATTATAATATCTCTATCGACGCAATAAGTCAATCGAGATAGAAATTAGCAACTAAGAACGTTACTAACTAATTTCGACTTATTGTTGTTGTTTAGCTTTACGTTTAACTCTCTCAATATTATATTATTAGATTTTTGCTGAAAATCAATTCTTATAAAAGCGATTAATCAAATATAGTTGTTAAAAGACTTAAGCGATAATAATAAGAAATAAATTGTTTTTATTATTTATTGTATAACAATTGTGTTTTTATTTTGTATTTGCTTTGTTTTTATAGTCGATATTAATTGAAAAATCTTAATTAATATTGCAATAAAATCGAAAATTAACTAAATAATAACAAAACAATAATTGATTAAAAAAAGCAAGAATTCAAGAGTTTAAAGTAATCGAAATAAGTATTAAAAGTTTTTTGATTTGTTTTAAACATAGATTATCTTCGATTAAATTAAGCAAAAGTCGAGAATATAAAAATAGCGAGCAATTTTCTAAGAGAATAAAAGTATATAAGAGAGAGTACGATTTTGCATTTTGTTCGAAGACTTTGATAAAAATAAATAATGTTCAAGAAGAACGCGAAACAATTTGTCAAGAAATTAAAGATTAATAATAAGACAAAATCGCAAAAATTAATATCTTATGCAAAGTCTTAACACAATAATCGATAATCGACAATAATTAACAAGCGAAAAAAAATGCAAATTGTTGTAGAGACAAGAAGAACGATCGATGCGAGAAGAAAAGATAAAAAAAAGTAAATGCGTAGAAAGAAAGAACGCGTCTTTATATTTTAAGAAAGTAACAAGTAGAACGATGCAAAGCGTCTTGCCCGAAATAGACAAGTCAAATTCTATAAGATTGCTATTGATCTAGAAGTAGAAAAGAGCAATTCTTTTATTAGAACGAAGATTATTAAAACAAAAAAATATATAATATAAAAATTATGTAAAAAAGAAAATTAATAATAATAAAAAATTTATTATTGAAAAAAATATATATTTCGATGATTAATTATTTTATATATATAAATTAATTTTTATATTCTAAAAAATTAATTTTTTTTATTTGTTTCGAAAAAAATTTGTATTAATTAATTAAATTTTTATATTATAAAAAAATATTTATTTATTAAGATTATTATTAAAATAAAATATTATTAAAATTAAAATTTATTAATTATTAATTATGTTATTAATATAAATTTATAGATTATAGAATTTGTTTATATTTTAATAATTTAATAACTAAATATAAATTTCAAATATATATTAAAAAATAATATTTATTTTATAAATTCTTAATTTAATATTTTAATAATAAATATAAATTATTAATATTAAATAAATCGATTAAAATTAATTATATATATTTTTCACTTAATTTCGATTTAATAATTCAAAATCTTTAAGATTTGTTTGTAATATTATTTTTTCTTTTTTATAATTACTAACGCAATTTAATATTTCTAAATACTTAAACTTTTAAAATTGCAATAGTTAAATTAACAATTTCAAAAATTTAATAATAATAAATATTTTAAAATTTTTATAACAATTATTATTTTTATTTTTATTTTTTCAAATTATACAATTAAATTTTAAGTATTATCGCGATTATTTTTTTGTTAAAATAACGAAATTTTTATTGTTTTTATAATATTAAACTTATTTTTTATATTGAATGCGCTTGTACTTAACTTCGAATCTTGATTAAAAATAATCAAAGAATTAAGTTTGTTAATAATATTAAATTCGATAACAAAGATAATTATTGAAGATATTATTGCAATTAATAAATATTTTCGAGATTATTACAATTTTATCAAGTTTAGTCTTAATTTCTTGTAGAGAAAAAACAATCTTATAATCGAGAATAAATAAAAAAGATATATTGCAAATTTTGTTTAATAAAAAGATTTTATTATATAAGTAATAAAAATATTAATACATATTTGACAAACAAAGATTATCGAAGAGAATTATATTATTATTCTTGTTTTAATTTATTTATTAAAAATTTTATAATTTTTTTTTTTGATAATTGATAATTTTACAATTTTATATTATATTTTAAAATTTTTTAATAAAAACTTTCTTAATTTAATTAAAAAAATATTATTTAAATAATAATTATAAATTTTTTAAAAATATATAAAAATTATCTTTCTAATAATATCGAAATAATATTTAAGAGAAGACAAGTCTTTGCGAATAATTAAGAATAAATTGAACAAACAACTTAATTCGCGTAACTTTTATATCTGGTTGCTAGAATATCTTCGTTGTCAATTATCTTATTAATAATTTCGAGTAAAGAGCGCATAAATAGAATTCGACTTAATAAGTAAGATCTGAATCGGAAGAACAAGAAAAATATCAAACAGACGACTATTATACACTCTGCAAGATCTTTGGATTGCAACATAACTAAAAGATTAATAAGAAATATAAATATGATATTAAATAGTGTAAGTATTCTTTAGACTATTGCAGATGCGTTCGATGTTTAGTCTCTCTATTCTTAATAACATTCTCGATTCGAAAGTTAACTTATAGAAACTATTGCATTAGTATAGTTATAAAATACAAATTGCTTTGCGAATTTTAACTTACTTCAAATCTTAGAGATAGCAACATTAGAATACAAATAATAAAGCTTTTCTAAATTAGATCAATCTTAACGATTAACAAGTTTATAAACATTTATAGTTAATTCAAATCAATTGCTCTACGATCAACAATATCTAATATGCAGAATTATTGTATTTCTTACGCGAGTTCCGACAACTTTCTATCGCTCTATAAACTTCTAGTCTATTGCGACACTTTGTACGCGATATTTGCTCAATAAATTCAAGACAATCTTGCGCTTCTAAATATCGACTGTAGAAAGATCTTTTAGAACGTGAATAAGACTTTTAATATCTTGATATATTCTCTACGAAACTCGCATCCGATAAATCTAACTATAATTATAACTGTAATTTGCAGTTTCAAGCGATAGAAAGCTAAAGACATTGAAGTAATGCTGCTTCTTTATCTACAAGAGTTGGTCAAAACTCTTCTAAATTATATTTATAGTCTCTTCTATTCGAAGCTCTAGAATAGTCGTCAAATGTCGTAATAAATCTTGTTCTTTGCTGTATGCGTATCGCCAGAGACGAGCTTACTAATCGTCTAAATAGAGTCGACTAAAAGACTCTCTATTTAGAAGAACCACTCTAGGATTGTCTCTACTATGCGCGAGTTGACGAAGAGCGAACCGAGATACGGAAAACTCTATTGCGCAACCAAACAACATATTATAATCCGCACACTCGAAATGTGCTCTAGACTTTGACTAACGTTGCCAATAACTTGCTTTAGCAAAGACAATTTACCGAGTCTTACGCAGCGTATCGGAAGAATCTAGATCGAGCTAAAATATATAAAAACTATAATAGAACTAAGACTCGATTTGCAACGTTAAAGAAATTAACAAATATTTAACTAAGTTGCGCTAAAGCTTTGCGATAATTATACAATACTTGATCGATTGTATAATATTCGGAAGTAATAGATTAAGAAGATTTTAGAGCAACGTTAAAGTACTTATATAAAGCGCAGCAAGAAACTTAAAGTTTTTGATTTAATGTTTCTAGTTATAGAACGTTAAAAGTTTAGCGAAAGATATAGAGTCTATCTAAACTTGAGCTAATTACGATAGAATAAATAGATATTATTGAAGTTAATAAGATGCAACTGTCTTCTGCGAGACTCTTATCCAATTAGACTAGCGTCTTAATAGTCTCGTATATATTAAATCTCTTACATTATAGATTTTATAAATAAGCAATAGATACATAATTGTATTATATTATTTGCTTCAAGAGATTATAAGTTCGAGACAACTTTATTGAACAAGCGTCTTAATTTTATTAAATACTAAAATATTATTAATAATTCAATTTATTTGTAAAGAGAATTTACGAGACAATTACACGTTAAGAAGATCTACTTCGAGTGTAAATCAATATTTATTACTTTTGCATTATTTTTCTTATATTTACGAATCTTAAATGTTATCGCAACATAAATAAAGACAATAATAAATTATTCGAATAAATGTTTATAAAGTTAGTAGAATTGTCGACGTAATTAAATTAATTTAAAAAACATAAAATTTGTTCTATTTAATGCAAATTTATAAGAAAACATTAATAACAATAAATCGAAATTTACGTTAAATACAAATAAGATAAATAAACAAGAATCTTGTAATGCAAAGATACGCAAAAAGATAGATTATATATGCAATAAAATTGTTTAATTGCAACGAAAATTTATTTCAATTGCAAAAAAAAAAATAAGATTATCTTAAAAAGATTAGTACTCTTAACAATTAAAATAACAAATAAAAGTTAATAAGCAAGATAGAAAGTTTACTACTTGTTAAATACAAAAATATTGCAAACTTTTATAAATAATTAGATAAATTAAAGACAAAGATTGTTAATCTTAAAATCTTAATTAAGAACTATTTCGTAATTAAGATAATTAATTTTCTTAATTATCGATTTAAGATTTAAATAATCTATCTTGTTTAACAAGTTCGCAATAGCAAAGACGACAAATCATTTAATTTCGATACAATCTTTTAAAATTTATAACAAAAAAAGCGTTGTTAAAAGACTTGAAACAAGCAAATTAATCTTGCTCATAATAACAAAGATTAAAGTTAACAAAAACGCAAATAAGAAACAGATAAAGACTAACAAAGTTATTAAGATTACAATTATAATAAGAACAAATATATTAACAATCAAGAATCTAGTAAAAAACGTAAAGAATTTTAACAAAAAAATAAAAATTGCGATCGTAAAAATCGCGATAAAGATAAAGATTGTAACAACAATAATTGTTAACAACAATACTCTATTTTTTTAGAAATATGCGAAAGTTGTAAATATTATTATAAAGACGCAATATGCAACAACTATAACAAAATAAATTATAAATAACAATATTACAAGCACAATTATAAAGAAACTTGTTGGAACTTCGTTTTAGAAATCTTAAAAAACAATAATTAGCTAATATCTAAGTCTTTTGTTAACATAATTAGAAGTTACAAATACGTTAATAAAATATTTATTTCTTCTTTTTTGTAGTCTTTTTGTTACAAGTTAAAGATTAATTATCTCGCTATTGCAATTGTAAAAATTGTATAAATTATTAACTTAACAATTATTATATATATTTTCGAAAATCGAAATTTCTTCAAGAATTTACGTTATAACTATATAAAAATTAAAACAACTAATAATTCTATTTTATTTATCGAAGATATAAATAATTGGTTAATTTAGTTGTTTAAAGACGATAATTTAACTTTTATATAAGTTTTGTTTATTTTAGACATTAAGATTAATCTTGTTAATATAATTGTTTTAGGAAACAACAATATTAAATGCTATTTCTTATTTAAACAATTTGTATATCTTAATTTTAAAAGTTAGTATATAATCTTTGCAAATAATATTAAACAATAATATTTTTTAAAATTTAAAATATTTAAAGCAATAAATTTACGCAAGATTAAATAGTTTGCGCAAACAAAAAATTTAGTAAAAGAAGAACTTTTATTATACATTTAAGATGTTTAAGAAGATTATTAATATTAAGATCTAATATTGTCGATTTACTTATTTAAATTATCGAAACGTTCTATCTAATACAAAGAAGATTATTAAAATAAAGATTAAAGAATTTATTTTAAAGAAGATATATAAAGCTTGTTTAAAAGCAAAACAACAATTAGAATTTTTTAAATATTTTATATTAAAAATAATTACATTTCTTGATTAAATTTATATTAATATTAAAAATTCGCTATTTATAACACTTCGCAACAATTGTTATTTTCTATTAATTAAATATAATGTCTTCGACATATTCTTTGTTTATATTATAAAGATTAAGAATAAGATTCTTTTATATCTATAAAAATTTCGTATTTAAATTAGGAAGTAAATAGATTATTTGTTATAGTATTAGGTTAGTAGTCTATTAGCTACGTTTGTTGATTAACCAACTTTTTGTTTTAATCTCGCTTAATCTTTTAAGTTTAATCTTAACTAGATTTGAATTAAACTAATTTAGATTTAAATCAATTCTTGCTAGATATAAAGCTTGCAATCTTATATAGTTAATTTTTTTTTTTTTTTTTTTTTTTTAATATTAAATCTAGTATAGATCTTAGTTTTATCTAGTTATTAATTTAAATATCTCTTTAACAAAGATTTCGAATCTAGTCTCTAATATTACAAAAGATTTACACTTCTTGCAACGCTTTTACGCGTTAAAATTTAGTCTCTTCGAATATATTAATACTTATTTAATTATTAACTTAATAAAGTATCTCGAACTCTTATTAAAAATCAAATTTATTGTCGAAAAGTTTGTTTAACAAGTTACTTAAAATCTAGTTAAAACTCTACGTTAATTTCGAGAGTTTCAAAATCAAACACAATTTAATCTTAATATTACTCTTTTTTTGTTTATTTTAAATTCTTCTTTTGTAAAATTAGACTTAATATCTATAATTGCAATTGCGCAAATTGTTGTTTAAACTATAAACAATTAATTTATTTTTGTTATGTAACTTCTATTGCTTTTTACAAATATTATTGCTTTTGTTATCTTTAGATTTAAAAAAAAAATTAATATATTATAATATAAAAAAGACAAAAATTAATTAAATATATAAAAGCAAAATCTTATACAACGTATAAATATAAACTATATTTGATATTTTATTAATTAAGTTAAAATTATTTATACAAAGTTACAACTTATTGTAAATAAATAAATTTATAATTTTATATATTAATATTAAATTAATAATCTTTGTATTATTGTTTTCTTTAACAAATAATATTAAAATTTGCGTTACTATTATAGCAATCTCTTTAAATTAAAATATATATATTTGTATTTTTGCAAAACTTTAAAGCAAAACTTTATTAACTTTGTTAAATATTACAATTTTTTTTATTAAAAGAAAGAATATTCTTAAATAAAAAACACTTTATTAATTAATTGTATAAAGCGCAACGTTAATTATTTTACTTAAGTTGTTGTTATATTTTGACAAACTCTTAATAACAAACAATTATTTATTTTTTAACAATAAATTTAAGCTTTTATTAAAATTAACAAGAAATTTTAACAACTTAAATATTGTTAATTTTGTATTATTACAATTGTTGTTGTTTCTATTAAGTTAAAAGTTAATTTTGTTTCTATTAGCAACTTGTTAAGATCTTGCGTTATTATCTTTGTTTTTATTATTTTTTTTGTATTAACAATTCTTGTAGTATTTAGCAAGCTAATAAAATTTAAGTTTTGTTATTATTATTGTTTAAAGCAAATTCTTAATTGTCTTAGAAGTTCAAGAAATTTGCAATAAATAAAAGTTATACTATTATTGCAAATTGCAATATTTAAATAAAATTGCAAAAAAATATTCTAATAAGAAATCTTTCTCTCTTTGCTTTGTTGATTTAAATAATATTTCTAATATCAACAAAAATAGTTTGTTATTAGCAAGAAAAGTTTAGTTCTTAAATAAAGTTGCGTTCAAAAATTAATTTATATATTTTTTTGTCTTTTAACTTCTTTGTTTTTATTTTCTTTTTAATTTTATGAAAAATTCTTAATTAGAACAATTTTAAAACTCTTTAAGTTTAATTCTATATTTAAGAATAATTATATAATAGTTTTCTTTGTTTTATATCAAATTTAATCTCGAATTTTTGTTATAATTTTAATTAATAATAAAGTCTTAATTTATATCTTTATTAATAAATCTTTTGCGCAACAATATAATTCTTTTCTTTATTAATTGATTTACTTTTGTAAACTCCGAGATTTTAATAATTAAGCAATCTTAACAAACAATATTATTTATATTGTTAAAATTACTATAACTTTTTTAACAATTATATCGAGAGACTATTTCTTTATATTATTAAACTTAATTAATATTTTATTGTTATAAATCTATTTTAACTTTGTTGTTATTTTATTAACACAAACTTTAATTATAATACTTTTATTATATTTTTTTTCTTTTGTCTCAAATATTATTGTTAATTGTTTATTAAGATTTATAATATTATTTAAAAAGAAAAAGAATTTTTGTCTCTTAAGAATTCTTAACACATATAGAAGCTTTAAGATTAAAATGCTCTTGCTATTACTTTTAATAATTGAATCTTTTTGTCTAATTTAAATTTATCTTATTAGAAGATATTTAGTATTTTAGTTGTTTATAAGAAACAATTTGCTTGTAAAAAGCAATTTAGTTTTGCTTTTTAGAAACAATCTAATCTTACTTATAAGAAACAATTTGTTTGTAAAAAACAATTTAGTCTTGCTTTTTAAAAGCAATTTAGTCTTATTTATAAGAAACAATTTAATTATTTCGATTTTAAGTTTTGTTTTGTTTTGTCTAGTTTAAAGCAAGAAACTTCTAGTTGTATTTTTCAAACTATTAAAAAAAAAACTTTTCGAAGATTAAATATCGAAGCTTTTTGTTTTTTAAAATCTTTATTAAACAATATATAAAACAAGTTAAATAATTTTCTATACAATTTAACGTAATTAAGTTCAAAACTTGTAAATTTAATTGCGTTATTTGCGCAAAAAATATTAAAATATTTAGTATTACTTTATAAAAAATAGATATTTTTTTAAATTTAGTCGAAATTTTGCTCAAATTTAAATTAGATTTTGTTTAGATTTTTGATTTATTAAATCTCTTAAAACTCTTGCTATTTTATAGAAATATTAAAATTAATACTTATAATTAAAATGATTGTTTAATACTTTATTAAATAGAAAAGAAACTTTATTTAACAATCTTTACTACTTAGAAGAATCTAAAACATTGTTAACAAAGCAAGAATATTAATTTAATTACAATTTTGTCTTCTAGATATTTCGGATTTCTTAATATTTTTTTAAAAAAAAAATAAACATTTTGTTTTCTTATTGTTTCTACAATTAGGTTATTTATTTTAAAGAAAATACGCAATTTCTAGTCTTCGCTTTATATAATACAAGTTATAATAAAACTCTAAAACTTCGTTGTTATTTAAATAAAAATCTTAGTAGAAAATTTATTCGAACTAATTGCTTTTAAACAATAACTTTTGTTCTCTTTATTAAAAAATTTAAAAATAGATTTAACTTTTATGTAAATTACAAAGAATTAAATGCTATTATAATTAAGAACAAATATTTTTTGTTTTTAATCTTCGAAATACTAAATTGTTTTAATCGTGTTAAAATCTTTATTAAGCTAGATATTATTTTAGCGTTTAATCAATTATATATTTAAAAAAAAAGATAAAGCTTTTATTATCTTTTATATTTGTTTTAAATTCTTCAAATATCTTGTTATATTTTTCGATCTATATAATAAATTTGTTTTGTTTCAAAAATATATTAACAATACTTTTCGAAAGTTTTTAAATAAATTTTGTATTGCTTATCTAAATAACATTCTTATTTATAATAAAAATAAATTAAAATATAAAATTTATATAAAATTTATTTTTTAAAAGTTGCGCAAAGCAAACTTATAAACAAATATAATTAAATATAAGTTTTACGTTACTTAAGTTTTGTATCTAGAATTAATAATTATTATTAAAAAGATTAAGATAAATATAGCTAAAATAAATACTATTATTAATTAATTTACTTTAATTAACGTCAAAAATATATAAAACTTTCTAGAATTTGCAAACTTCTATAGAAGATTTATTTATAATTATAATAAAATAGTTGCTTTATTAATTTATTTAATTAGAAAGAATTAATTTTTTGTTTAGTTTAAGAGAAAGTCTTTATCTTTAATATAATATTTTGTTACTACAATTTAGACTATAAAATTATAATCAAAATTAATACTTTAAATTATATATTTAAAAATATTCTTTTTTAATATAATAAAGAAGATATTCTTTATTTAGTTGTTTACTTTTTTAAAAAGTATAATCTAGTTAAATATAATTATAAGATCTATAATAAGAAGCTTATAATTGTTGTTTATATATTTAAAAAATAATATCTTAAATTCGAAAACTCAATTTATTTTGTTAAGATAATTATAAATTATAAAAATTTAAAATATTTTTTCTTAATTAAGCAATTAAGTTGTTGTTAAGCTTAATAAAGCAAATTTTTGTCTTAATTTAATTATTAAATTACATATTGCTCTAATAAAATCAACAAAAAACTAGACACTTTTATATATTGCTTAGACTGATCGCGTCGAGTCGATTAATCGAGTTCGAGTCGATTAATCGACTCGAATCTTGGCGATTCGAGTTAACTCGATTCGAAAGTCTTGACAAGTCGATTCCTAAAGTTGAAATTAAATATCGAGTCGAATCGAGTCGATTTCTAGAGTTAAAATCAAAACTCGACTCGAAAAATCGACTCAAATCGCCAAGACTATTTAAATAATTATATTATAATTATTAATAGTCAATATATATTTAATAATATTTAATTATTTAAATTATAATAAGGTAATGCATTTTGGTAATGCATTACTACTTTTTAAAAAGAAAATAATCAAATCGCATCTATAGATTCTATAGAATCTATAGATGCAAATAATGCATTTTATTAATAAATTGCATCTATAAGATCTATAGAGTCTATAGATGCAAATATTGCATTTTATTAATATAAAAAAATTCTAAAATTAGTAATTCTTGGCATTATAACGTTATTTTCGATTCCTTAACAATTCGATTCGATTTCTAATATTAGAATCAAATATCGATTCGAATTGAGTCGAGTCGATTCTAAAATAATAAAAATCGACTCGAGTTTCGAGTCGATTCCTAGGGTTGAAATCGTCGAATCGAGTCAATTCTCAAAGTTGGAATCGAAACCCGACCCGACGATCAGTCTAATATTGCTTAGAAAATCTTTTTAAAAAAAGAGATATTTTCGACTCTTAATATCTATATTAATATTAGACAATTTTAAAAATTTATATTTTAAATTTTAAAATTATTAAAGATCTTTAATATTAAACTATTACTTTAGATTTTATTTGATTATATTTTTCTCTAATTTTTTAACTTTTTTTGTTACGTTAATTTCGATAAAGCTAGATATAAAAAATCTAATTTTAATAATATTAAATTTTAATTAAATTAAGAAACTTTAAGTCTTAACAAAAATTTAAAAGATATTTTTATTTAAACTCTATAAAATTAAGTCGAAGTTAACAATTAATTTGTATCTTAAGTACTCGAAATACTTTGCAATAAAACACAATATTACAATAGAATCTCTCTAATTAAATATAAAAAACGCTTTAACTTCTTGTACTTTTAAGAAAAAAAATATATTTTTAATTTAAATTATCTTTGTCTTCGCATAATCTAGCTTGCTTATAATAGTATCGCTAAAAATTATTTAGAAAGAACAAAATACTACAAATTAATTAATCGAGCTTATTAATAATCTAATATTTACAAATATATCTAGCGCTTTATATAAAATTGTTACACGTATATTTGTATTAAGTCTTTTAAACAAAAAACGCAAAAATAATTGTGTTCTTTTCTTGTTTTTAAACGTTATTAACGTAATATCTTTATAAACTATATAAATTTTTTATTGTCTAGTATCTTTATAAGTATTACGTATAAATTTATTCTTGTTTTTGTTAATTGTTTTATTAAGATAAGATATCTAGTTTCTACTATTTCTATAAAAGTAAAGAAAGTTATTAATTGCTTCTACGTTTATATTTAAAAATATTACAAATTACTTAAGTTCTTTGTGTTTAATTAAGATATACAATTTATTTTTAATATTTAAGAATGTCTTTGTTAAATGCTAAAAATTAATGTTAAGTTATTTATTGTATATTATCTTAAGACAAATAATCAAATTTAAAGAGTTAATATTGTTATAAAATATTATCTTTAAGTCTATATTAACTATATGCAAGATAACTAAACTAAATAATTTTTAGATATTAAATTTGTTGCTAACAATATATTTTTGTTTACAACTCTTGTTTTGCTCTTCTTAATTAATTTAAACTAGAATTTACGTTTAGACTTTAAGTCTTTAAAGTTCTTGTTTTTTATTTTTATTGTTTAAGTTTAAACTTAACTAATTAACGTTAAAAGCTTTACTTAAAAGATGAAAGAACTTACTTAATATCTACGCAACAAAATATTTATTGTTTAAACTATTGACAAGTTTAATATTAATTGTTTTTGTTGCTTTTGTTTTAAATATTTCGCAAATAATAAAGTTTAACTTAATGTTAAAAATCTTAATATTGTTTGTTTTGCAATTAAACTAAACAATTGCTATATTACTTTCTTTAAAATAAAATAAATTTTCGAAAAAAACTTTTTAGTTGTTAAATTCGAATTTCTCGAATCTATAAAAATTTATTTTGTCTTTTATATTACTTTTGTTAGTTATATTGTTATCGATTCTTGATCTAAACAATATTAAAAATCTTGTAAATCTATTGTTGTTAAAAATAATAAAAGATCTTAATATATTAATAGTATTTTAAATTTTAAACATAATAGATATTTTAACTTTGTCTTGCTTAAATATTATATTAACTAGAAAAATTATTTTTCTACTTAAAAATGTTTTAATTTTTCAAACAATTGTTAAGAAACTCTCGATAAATATTATTTAATCAATTCTATTGTCGAAAAATTACATATAGTATTTTGTGTTATTTCTAACTATTAATATTAAAATAAATAAATAATATCTTTAATTTTGCTCAAATCTTGTCTAGATCTTGCTTAGATAACAAAGATTTTTCTATCTTGTCTTAATAGTGTTTTGTTACTTTAAACGCGTTTAATCTTAATTAAATTTGTTAAATCTCGCTTAAATCTAGTTTAAATCTTGCTTAAATAACAAAAATCTTCTTCTTTTGTCTTAATAGTGCTTTGTTACTTTAAACGCGTTTAATTTTAACTAAGTTTGTCAAATCTTATCTCAATCTTGCTTAAATAATAGAGATCTTCTTGCTTTATTTTATCTAGTTTAATAAATCTAAATATTAAATCTTATCTAAATCTTACTTAAGTAACAAAAAATTTCTTATTTTGTCTTAGTAATATCTTGTTACTTTAAACGCGTCTAGTCTTAACTTAATTAATCTAATTTTGCTTAAACTCGCTTAAATCTTATTTAGATAACAAAGATTTTCTCTCTTTATCTTGTTTAATTTATTAAATCTAGATATTTTGTTTTATCCTTGTTGTTTTTTGTTTTAACTTAGTTTAATAAATCTAAATATCTTGTTTTACTCTTACTTTGTTTTGTCTCTATTTAATTTAATAAATCTAATTATTTTGTCTTGTTTTATTTTGCTTCTTGAAACTTTCTCGACTTTTAATTCTTTAATTCTTCGACAATTTGTTATATTGTTTTGATTGTCTTGCAAAAGCTTTATCTTGTAGAAAAAAGCTATTGTTATAATATTAAATTAATAGTTTGTTAACTACATTTGTTAATTAAACAACTTTTTGTCTTAATTTTGCTTAATTTTTTAAGTTTAATCTTAACTAAATTTGAGTTAAACTAGACTAGATCTAGATTAATTCTTGCTAAATATAAAGTCTACAATCTTATATAGTTAGCATGGTCTTATTTTTCTTATTTTTCTTTTGTTTTTTGTTCTATATATTAAATCTAGTATAGATCTAAGTTCTATCTAGTTATTAATCTAGATATTTCTTTAACAAAGATTTCGAGTCTAGTTTCTAACATTATTAGATTAAATATATGCGAGCAGATAATAAGCTAGAAAGCAACGTCTTTATAAGTTAATTTAAAAAGATAAACATTTAATAAGAGATATTTGTTTCTTATACGTTTAAACAAAATAACGTTATTAAAAAGAATATATATATAATTGTTAATATAATTTGTGTAATTTATATGATATATTAGATATTTATAAGATTCTAAGATTATATTATCGATGGCACTAACCCGACAAAACCCGATCCGAAGACTAGATTCGCGACTTGGTTCTAGCCCAACCCTACGAGGCCCAAGAGAGTGGGTCGGGTTGAGAAAAAAGTGTCCGATCCGACCCAACGATTACACTAATTATAACGTCGTTTTGCAAATTTAACCCTATATTCTCTAAGATAATTAACAAGATCAAGTTAAATGTTTCAAATTTAAGAGCATTAGAATGTCGCTTCTATATATATATATATTAAAGACAACAATAAAATACAAATTTAATAATCACTTTTAAAAAAACGTTCTTATAGAATACAAAAATTTAAATTAATAAAACATCTACAATTCTAGAATTAAGCGAGTTTATCTATTACGCGATGTATGCTTTAAAAAAAAGATTAACTATTATTCGTTTAATTTAGTAGCTTTAAAATATATTAAAGATAATTTTAATAAAAAGAAAATAAGACATATCTAAACGAAAAAGAATAATAACGAAATAAGCATTATTTAACGTTTCCAAAATAGATATTTTACATTTGTAAATACTTCGAATATTGTAGAAATCTTTGATAACACTAAAGAGAAGAAACAATATAAGCAAGATATAAATAGTTAGCTTACATCAAGTTAAAATAAACTAGATTAGAAAGATTCTATTGAAGATAAACTTATTTTATAAAATTCTATGTTATTATTTACTTTATTATTAGCATCTCGTAACTCTACAATATTGAACAATACTTTTGCAAAGTTCTTATTATTAAAGTTATCAAAACGTATCTATAACAAAGCTTCGTTAATATTGTTTTCAAATTAAATAACTAGAAGTTTTAAAATAACAAATTGTTCTAATTATAAGAATCTAAATTGTCGTAACAAATCTAAAGATTACATACACATAATACGCGTTTCTTATACATTGTTTATTAATAATAGTTTAGATCTTTCTAGTGTTAAAGTATTAAAGACATTAGATTTACTAATTACAAAGTCGCAATTCTATAAGAAGACTTATCAATTATTTAAATAATCGCAATAATAGAACATTATAAAGATTAAAATCGTCTTACATATTAAGAATAACACATAAATACTTATAAAACTATTATACAATTAAAAGATAATTATTGATTAATAAGTATTTAAGATTAAATATAATTTTAATAATAGCATTCTTAAATATAAAATACAATAAATAATTTACAACTATAAGCAAATCGCTAGAATAGTTTTTATCTTTATTTGAATAAATGTAATAAAATTAGCGTTCTTTAAAGCTTTATTTGTATTAATAGAAGCTTATAATCTTTATATCTATTAAACAAACATAATTATTATTTTTCTTTACAATTTTCTAAACGAAGTTATTTACGTAAGTTAGTCTAAGAACTTTATTAAGAATTTTATTTTAATATGCAAGTTACTAAAAGTTTTTTACGATCTTCGACAATTATTGCGAGTCTAATATAAAGTTATTTGGAATTTTCTTAAGAGTCTAGAATTTATATCTATTATTGTTAATTCTTCTATTTTCGTGTTAAAGAATTAGAGCATATATTTGTGCGTTTATGTTAATAATATACTGTTAATCGATTTTGAAGAAATTTATTTATAGTCGATAAAGAATTGTTTTAAAGCACGTTTCAAGATAAGCAATTTAAATTTTATTTCGCATTATTTTAACATGTCAATTATACATTCAAATAGTAGAATTAATTCTAATTAAACAACTTATTTGCAGACGATGTTAGATTGCTTTAAGATGTTAGATGTTACGAGCTTATTAAAGCTATACTAGTGGTTCAAGTTCTACGTCTTTGGGCGAACCTATTATCATGCTTATCATGCTCGAGGAGCGAGCAATCTAAGCATGATGTTCGACATGCTTGACGAACGAACATTGCGAACAATCATGCTCGCTATGTTCGACGAACGAACAAGACGAGCAATTAATATTTTCTTAGTATATAGAAACTAGAACACGACTCCCTTATAAATCGTGTTTAACTCATCATAAATTTTTACTTATTGTTACTCTAATTCATAGAACTTGTCTTAAGATTCATTAAACATAAAAATTGCCTATAGTTGCAAACCTTATTATCAAGTGATTGCTTGCATTGCCTAAAGACGCCTACAAATCTCTTCGATAACACAATCCACCCTAATATCTTCGAAGAAAGTATTAGCGTAACATTAGATTGCAAAATGTCGTTAATCTTTATAAATTTAGAATTTTCTAACGTAATTATATCTTTAGATAAGTTCTACAAAGTTAATATCGATACTATCTATTAATATATATTATAACAATAACACAATCGAATTTGAAATTTGTTGTATTGATGCTTTCTCGTTATTGTTTTAATCTAAATTTTATACATATTTATACAATTACTTGTATTTTAAAATATATTAAAGAAATACTATATTACGATATTTATTACAATAAAAATAAGAGTTTAATAAATTATACGAATGCAAACTTCGTTAAAGTAGTTGACGATTATTGTTTAACAAACGAATAAATTTATTCTCTATTTAATAACTTTATATTATAAAACTTTAAACATTAAGATTATGTTACTTAGTTTATTTGCGAAACTAAATATATTGTCGTCGCAAAGACAAACAAAGAAACAATATAACTTCGCTTCTTACTAATGCAATTGCATGCAATTTCTAAGATTTTAGTTCTTTTATATAAAAACAATTAAAAAGCAATCGCTTTAATCTCTAATTTAGAATATTATCGACGCACGAAACATATCGACGTTCGATATTATTAAATTCGCAAAATAGTTAAACTAGATTTAATTATTTTGAAATAAGTATTTACAAATAATATAATCGCAAATTAATTTATTAAGATATTGTTATTAGTAAAATTTCAAAGATTTTTAGATATGTTAGACATGTTGTATTAAGATAACAAATAAGATGTTTAATAAATAATTTATAAGTTAAAAGAGCAAACGAGTAGACTTAACAATTGCTTGTTGACAATAATTAATTTACTTCAAGAATTAGAGTTTACTTACATTTAGTAAAAGTATTGAAGTCAATAAGATGCGACTGTCTTTTGCGAAACTCTTATTCGATTAAACTAGCGTCTTAGTAGTCTCGTGTATATTAAATCTCTTATATTATAGATTTTATAGACAAGCAATAGATGCATAATTGTATTACATTATCTGCTTTAAGAGATACTATAATTTGACTAATAAGTTTCTTGACGAGCTTTGCTTGCTTACATGCTCCTAACTTTATCAAATATTGCCTATTATAATTTCTCAAAATGTTTTACATTCTTTTATATTTACTAATTCTATCTTTCATTTATCGTAATACTTGTTCTCTTCCTATTAGAAGTAAATTCTCGCTTCCAAGATGTTTAGTAATATTTTCGATTTGTCGATATTGTTATTGATAATTCGACAAGCGAACAAACAATAAGCTTATAACTAATGTTGTCGAATCGAAGAAGAAACGACTTGCGAAATATATTTAACAATTACTATCTTCTAAGTCTTCGTAATTATCTTGTAAGTCTAGACTTCGCAAAATAATTCTTATAAAGTCTTGAATAACTTGATCTATCACTTTTAGTTTAAGAAGCAAGAATAATGCGTAGAAATGTTGAGCGATTGTAGAAGATCTTAGTTATATATCTTAGCAACAACTTTAGAAGTCTCGTTATATCGACAAAAATAAGTTATCTCGTATTTCGATTATAAAAGTAGACAATCTCTAGAATAACAAAGAGAGCATAGAATTCACCGAAAATTAAAGTATATCCGAGCGTTATATAAATGTAAATTCCATTATAATAATAACTTCTATCGATAGTAAGAACTTCTTAGTTACGATTAAAGAGATTGTTTACTTAATTATTGTAGATTATCGCATTAATTTTAAGTGCTAAGAATAAGTTATTCCACAAAGCAACAAATTATCTTAGCGTAAAAGAAGTTGCAATAAGAGTCAAGTACTTAGATAGAAATGTATTTAGATTATAGATAAAAGCTGCTAATGCAATTAGTCCAAGAAAAATCAAGTAGTAAATTAGCATTAACGACGTCTTAATAACTAATAATATAAACATTGTAATAGCTAAATAAGCAAATCTATAATTTAATAAATAAGTAGTTTGTTAATATTAAATAAGTCTATTATTTTCTTTGTTAGTCTAAACTTATAGTTCTTGACTAACAAGTATATTATAATTAATCTAATAGTTTCAATTAATCTTCTAGTTCTCTTATATAGCTTCTAGATAATATAAAGAATTTTGCTAAGTCGATATTTCAATAGAATTTCAGAGCATTGCGCAAAGTTGTCGAAATTGCAATATATTAATTGTGCAATTATCGTCTCTAGCAAAGTAAGATTTATAATCGATCTAACATAAATCGATTCCTATTATATCGCGAAATAACAACGAGAGGAAATTCTCTTGTCGCATAATAGAGCAAGTTATTAGAAAGACATAATCGTTGCTCGACGCAATTATATATTCTATAACAAATTTAAAACAAATATGAAAGTAAAAGTTTAATATTCTATCTTAAGTTCTATACGTCAAATTATTTCTAAAAGTCAAACTTTCTAACAAGAACAAAAACAATCTAATTTGTTCTTTATTAATAAGCGAAATATTGAAGTAGAGATATTTTAACTTCTTTTTATTATATTTTATTCAACTCAATTGCGAGAGAAGCAATTCGCTTTCAATCTTTATAGAAAGCGAATAAGAAATACTCTTTGCAGTAGAATAAGTCAAAGTGTCGTTATTTATATCTAATTGTTGCTAAGTTCTTCTTTGCGCTTTAATCTAAAAAAGCTGCTTCTCTATCAATAGTGTAAAAGAGAAGAGTTAGAAACAAATACAACTATAACTTTACAATAGTCTTTAATCGATTATTCGTAGATAAATCTAGCAAATTAGTTAAGATCAAATTAATTAAGAGACTAAATATCTAAAATCTGTTTTTTGCTCTATTAATACTTCTTGATTTCAACTCGTTCTATATTTGTGTAAAGATCTTAAGACTACGCTATAAGATAGTTTTACGAATCTTGAAACAAGAATTGTTTCTTGTCGCTAATAGACGAAAGAACTAGATAGATATCTTATCTATTATGTTGTTGATTTGTTTATAAGAGCTTTTCTGTAGAAACTTTTTGTGTCTTTGTATTAACTTTGCTCGAGCAATACTTAAAGCAAGCAATTCGTCTCTATGTTAAACAAATAGTTCGAATACTACAGAGACTTCCTAATAGATTTATTTAGCATCGAGTTATCTATTCTGAGCAATAGATTCTTGCAAAGACTGCTAAAGTATTTTCGTCGTTATTATTGCTATTCTGGAATGCCCGAACAAAAGACTCCTGTGCTTTAGTATCTAGCATAATTACTAAGCTAATAGCAGCGTATATTTGCGTTATACGCTTGATAGAGTCTTGTCTTCTTTGTCAGATTATGTTCTTAAAGACTTTATCTATACTAATAATAAACTTAGATATGCATAGCGTATTAATCCAAAATTATTCTTTACTTTGCTTGTATTGCAAACAAGAAGAATTTATAACAACGTTCTAGACTCTAGATAGAATTGTCTTCGAATCACATAATAGATTGTGCGACTCAATCTCTTCCTCACTTAATCGCGAAAAACTTAAAATTTCTTTAAGCTAATATAGTTACATAGCATTTCGGTCTAGATTTCTAAGTTTGCCAAACTACACATATATAATAGCGATATAGTTTATCTTGAATCCAGCTTTGCGAATCTTGAGCTGTTCGCCTACTAATTTCAACAAGAGAATTTCTTTCTGTCTGATAATTTCCAGCATCTTCTCCAAGAGTATCTCTACCATTTCGCAGTTCAATCGCCAACAACTGGCGCAATAACTTTGTTAATAAGTGCTTCTATCTACCACTAATCGGCACTCTGAGTCCGAACAGTCCGTGTGCAATAAGACATTATTGTCTCGAGAAATAGAAGAAAGACAGTAAGCGATTGAGACCGAATGTTGCGTCAGGATACATGTTACAACCGCTCTACACTAGCCACTCTCTTGTCGCATTCTTTGACGCAAGATATCACAATCTATGTTCGAGTAGCTATATAGATTCTTATACTTCTCATAATGCCTTATAAACTCTAATACTATATATCCCGAACTGTTCCTTTTGGTTCTCCACAAGGAATCTGACAAGATCCTTATTAAAAGCATGACGCATTGAACTTTACAAAGAAGTAAGTTATTCGTCAAAGATCGTTCGATAACTGCCGTGAACGTCTGAAGTTCTCGCTCTATAGATCGTAGAGTTTCCTCGCATTCTTCCATTGCCTAGATGCAATCTTGTGTCGCTCGCAAGATCCCTGAGAGATTGACTGAGTCGATGTACCGATTTTGAGTAAATTGTCCCGCCTGAACGGAGCGGCCTATGGACCACGATATCAAGCCAAAGAATAGCTAACGTTGGATTTTGCAAATAGTAGCTTCTAGCTGTAGCTTATGCAATCTTGAAACAAATAGATACGGCGCCCATCTCTTCCAGAAGAGGTCTGTATTCTGTGGACCACGATTACAATCCACTATCTCGAAGGTCGGAAAGTAACATAAAACATTCATTCGTGCGTGAGAGGAATCATTAGGGTATGGTAGATGATCCATCCTTTACACGATGACAGTCTGTAACGATTGTAGCACCAGAAACCCCCAATATTAACAGGTCGGTCAGAAGACTGTTAGATACTCCTGGTTGGACGACGTGGGAGATTCGTCGCACAAGGACGCCATGTCCAGAGAATGCCATAATTGGGACGTCGTTGTCACGGTCGAATGTGTCCGATTGCTAGTAACTTTTCTTTCGCCACGGATTGCCAATGCTAGGCATCAGATCTAGCGCAGGCAAGATACATTAGTCGCATGCACGCTGAAAAAGACTACTAATTCACCGATACAAATTTTGTGATTGAGTAGCTTGATTTCTAGATTCATCTATGCTAAAAAGCAAGCACTTAAGATGCTGCTTAGTAAGCGCTTTTTTGCATCTTTTGCATCTTTAGAGAGAAAGTGTAGACGAAGTCTCTAACAATCTCTTTATAATTAAAAAAGCTATTTTTTTATAATTTTATGTAATTCTTATAGATTTATAGCTTTATATAATTCTTATACATTATAATTTTATATAATTTATATCTATTGTTCGTTCGAAACTTCTAATCGATTAATCAAGACGTATTGAATAATATTGCTAAAAACATATTTTGTAAAAGAAAGATCTAGAAATTGTAAATCTTCTCTTCAATTATATATATCGATTCGTTGAAAATCTTTATAATTTTTACAAAGAAAAAAACTAAGATCGAAGATAACAATCTTATATTTGCAAATTGCTAACAATATATTGCTTTTAACTTTATACAACTAGACTAATCGTTCGGGTCGATTTTTCCCCGAAATCTATAATCTGACCCGAAAGTTATATCTAATTAGACCAAGTTTTAACCTAATATAGTTAGTATTTTCATAATTTATGCAATTCGGTTCCAACTGTTAGAACCGAACGGTTAGTCTATATACAACGTTTTTTTTTCTTGAATAATAATAAGAATCTAATTTTGTATCTCTTTTATTACTAAAACTCGATACTTTTTTTTTTAATTTTAATTAATTCGAGTTTTCGTTATTTTTGAGCGAGATAAATAATTTGAGTTCCAACAATAATTTCGTAATTTTTCGTAAATTTTGTTGTTAATATCGCGATAATCGTTTGCTCTAATTTTGTCTCTTTCGCTTTTTTAATTTTTTCTAATATTTTAATTTTTAACTTTGTTATAACATTTAGTTAACAAGTTGTATATAAACACTTGTATTTATTATCAAATAAATTAGTAATATAGATATTCGACAAAGCGTATATATTTTCGATTGCTTTATTAATATTAAATAAACTTTCTTTATTTAATATTATTTGTGTCTTTTCTTTTTTTAAGACTTCAATTAGATGTTTAGTTATTATTATAATCAAGAATTTCTTTTTTGCAAAAAAAAAAGTTTAAGAAATCAAAACAATATATTAGTTGAGAAATTCTCGTCGTATATTTTCGCAAAGTATTGCAAGATTTCGAATGTAATTTTCGAGACATTCTTAGTACGTAATTGCAAAAATAGTTATTTTGTTCTTTTTAATGTTTTCTTCAATAAAGATAAATAATAATATCGAAAATAAATTATCAAATTTATATAATTTCGCGCTTTTGATTGTAAAAATTAACAATTTATTTCGATTTTTAATTGCATTCTTAATTATTGTAATAAAAATATTAATAATAGTTTAATAATTTATCTTCTTTTTTTTCTTTAAATTTGCTCGAAAATAATTTTCTAACTTAAGAATTTTCGAAAGGAAATAATTTTTTAACTTTAATATTAAATTCTTGCAATATTTATTTATATACAAGTTAAATGCTTTGTTATTTAAATATTTGTTTGCTTTAATAATAATATATTTAATAATAATTCAAAATTAAATTAAATTGTTATTAATTTTGTTTACAAAAAAAGTAAAGATATTTTTCTAAATTTAAATAATAATCAAAAAGTTAATTAAAAAGAAATTTACTTTTTGCAATTTTAAATAGTATTTTGTTTTAATTAAGAATATAAATTTATTGTGTTTTTTCTTATTTGCATTATCTTTTATTAGAAGCTTTTTTATATTATTGAAATTCGAATTGTTCGATTTTTGTTTAATGTAGTTTAAGTTTGTTATATCTTTTAATACTTTTAACTTCTTAATAATGCAAAAAGTTTCGAATAACTTCCTTGAATTTTATTGCTTCGTTGCAAAAATTAAGATTAAAATAAAATAAAAAAATGGAATTTTTTTAATATTAACTTTTGTTGTTGTTAATATATCTCAATTTCTTAATAAGATTGAATAAAAATTTATATTATTTGTTTCTAAATATAATTTAACATATTAAAAGATTTTATAATTTATTTTATCTTTCGATTACTTAGTTAAGATTTGTTTCGAAATAATAGTATTTAATTTCAATATTATAAATTTAATTTTAATATTCTTAAACAAGATATTTGCTAATTTATTCGAAATTATAACGTTGTGTTTTAAAATAAAAATTTTAAATCAAAAAAAGAAAATAAAAATTCGCTTAAAGAAATAAATTATAAATTGAAAAAAAAGATATAACAAAAAACTGTAAATTCGATTTTTCGCAATAAAAATAAGTAAAAGTAACTCTTTTAATAAGTGCGTAAAAGATATAAAGATAAGTATTAATGCAATAAATATAAGATAAAAAAGCAATTCTTTAATAAGTGCGTCAGTAATGTAGATGTAAATTTAATAAAAATAAATAAATAAGTTAAAATTATTTAAATCTAATAAAATTTAAGTTCTTTGATTTATTTATTACTAACAAGATTGAAAAAATAATAAAAGATAAATAAATAATAAAAGTAATAGTATTCTTATAATAATACGTCTTTTTTCGAATAATTAAAGCAAGAAGATTAACTCTTAAGATAATACGCTTTTTCGAACAATTAAAGCAAGAATATTTGTAATACTTTTTAATATTAGCGTTTTAACAATAATTATTTAACGTTATTGCGAACAAAATTGTGTGCTTCGTCTATTTAATTGTAAAAATCAAAGCTTTCTATTTTAATTAAGTAATAATTTGAAAGTCTAATTAGAATATTGAGGTTATTGTAATTAAAACAACTAGAAAAAAATTACTTTATATAATAGAAACGCTTTGTTTATAATAAAGAATAATATTGTTTATATAATATTTTTTTAATTTTTGCAATTTGTGTAACTTGCGAACGTAAACGCTTTATCTTTAATTTGTATATTTTATAAATATTCTTAAATTTAGTTATTCAAATTCGAGCTTTCTTAAGTATTAATTGTTGACAATATAATTTTTAATTATAATTAGATTTTTTGTTTTAAAAATTCTTTGCTTTCTTTGCATTTGTTTTGAATATTTATAAATATATAAAACAATCTTGCTTAATAGTAATAAATTCTTGTCTTAAAAAGCAATATATAATTGATATTAATAATTAAATAAAGTATTCTTAATATATTTTAATTCGAAATAAATAAATAATACAATATTTAAATAAATGTATTTTTATTTAAATCTTAATATAATTTTCGCTCTTAAGTATTTGTAAATTTTCGTAAATTTAATATTTATTATTAAAACATAATCTCGAATTATTAAATTTTATAAGTTAATAATTTCTTGTTTAATATATTTCTTGCTAATTAAAAACAACATTTTTTGAACAATTTATTTTAACAAGTTTGTTAAAATTTTATAATAAACAAATTTTATAAAATAATTTATTTTATGTTTGATTAACAAACAATTTGTATTATAATTGATAATATAAAATTTTGTTATTTAATTAAATATTAATGCTATATATTTACGAAATATATTTATTGTTTTAAGAGCAATATAATTTTTGTACACTTTTGTTTAAACAAAATAACTAAAATAGTTTATTACAAATAACACGTACAAAGTATAGATAATTATGCAAGCAAAAATAATAAAATTTAATCAATTTATATTAATTATAATTCTTAAATAAAATTCTTGAATAAATAAAAATTTATTGCAAATTAATCGACATAATTGAGAATAATATTTATAATAGCTTTAATATTATGTTTTTCTTTTTTTTACTTTAATAAATTAGTAAACTTGTTCGATAAAAAAGTTAAGAATTAAAAATAAAACAAAATACTTATAGTTTTTGTATACTATTTTAAAATATTTTATCAATTTTTTTTTAAGAAAACATATATTTCGAATTTTGTTAACTTTTTCAAAATAAAGATAATTTGTGTTCGTAAATAACTTGAAGTACTTTATTTAATTTTTTAAATTTTTTTGCAATCTCGAGATATTTTTATTTATTTTAATTTAATTTTTTTCTTTTTTAACATTTTTAAACAACTAATTATATAATTAAGATTAATAAAAAAAAATGATTATTTTAATTTAAGAAGAATTTAAGATAAATATAATATATAATGTTTTTGTTATCTTTAACTTTAAATAATTGTAAAATAAGTATTATTATATGTTCGAAGTTTAGAATTTAATTTTATGAAATAGATTTAGTTAACATTCTACTTAAATTGTTCGCAATATTAATATGTTAAATTCTTAAAAATTGATAACAAAGTTAAATGTTATATTTGTCGAAATAATTAAGTTAAATAATTATACAATTCTTCTTAAAATTAATGTTTCGGAAAAAAAAGTTTTTTTCTTTTTTTAAAACTATGTTTTCAAAAATAGACTACTAGTTTAATACTCACTCGATTAGACTAAAAATTAAGATTCGTCAAAGATTTAGTCTTAATTATATATATGTATTTCTATTTCCTAATTGGGCTAGCGCTATATCCTGTGGGCTATTGTGCTCATGTACTCTCTAAGGAGTCGAAATGCTAGCTAGGACTAGTAGAAGTTATCTTCTCGATTTGCCAATAAAGCTTGAGAATTGCTTTGATATCTAACTCTATATTAAAAAATTAAAACAAATATTCTTTTAACGCTATTTTATTAATATTAGTAATTAAATAATATTATAATTTCGAATTTATATTTGTTATAATGTTATTGCTTATTGTTAATTTTATTTAATTAAAAATATATTATTAATTTATTTCTTAATTAAAAGAATTCTTCTCAATTTATTTACGTCTTACAATAGATTTCTTCGTTTTATAATATTTGAATAATTTTGTTACATTTTTATTATATTTCTTTATATTATTATTATAAGCTAATTTTAACTTCGATTTATTAGATACTTGCATTAGATAGACTTATTTTATTATTATAACTAACTCGACTCGTGCAAAAATAAAAATTGGCAAAAAAAGATATTAATTATAAAAAAGTATTTAATTTGACTCAATTAATAAATACAAATTAATTGATAAAAAACTTAATACTTTAATAATAATTGAAGTCTCGAAGTATTTTCTTCGCTTTTCAACACTTTTAAAATATTTGAAAAGAGTTGAACTTTATAATTTGATAAGTAAATCGAATTAAAAACGTATCTTAAGACATATTAGTTATAAAAAATTTAAACAAGTTATTAAAAATAGTAATCGAAGCTTTATAATTATTTATAAAAATCGCAAATAAACATTTATTATAATTTTTAATAAAAGTTGACATTTTATTTATATTATTATTATTGAAAAGAAATAAGTCAAAAATTAAATTTAAAAATCAAATATACGTATAAGATGCGTCTTTGAGATTTTAAATTTATTTTGAAATAAATTTATTAATTACTTAAAGCGAGAAAATTGATCTTGTTTATATTAATTAACTTTATTAAAATTGCTCAATAATTGTTGACAACGTCGAAGTTTAAATAAATTGTACAATTAGATTTGATAAGCATCGTAATAATTTTCTCGAGATAATGTATAGAATAAGTCGACTTAATAATAAAAATATTAACAAGAATAAAGTTATAATTTATTTGAAGCAAATTTGATTTTTTTTGTAAGTAAAAACTTGATTCGTGTATTTTATTAATTGTTTTATTTAGCAATAATTTTTGCGTTTTCAAGTTTAAAAAGATTTTATTGGCAAACTTTCTCTTTTAAAAAATGTATTTAAGAAAAATATCTCGAATTTATTTTGTATTTAATTCGAGATTAATAAAATGTTTAATAAGATTAATTGTTTTAATATTTTTAATACTAGTAACGAAGCAATTTCTTTACGTGTAGCACAATTGTTTTATTTGAAATATTTGTTTCGAAGTGAATGTTATATTATTAATAGTAATATCGCTTGAAACAAATTATTTCTCGATAATTTCAAATTTTTTGCTGTCTAATTTGCGATTTATTGATTGTTATTATATAAAAGAACTTGCTTTCTTAATTTAAAAAATACTTTATAATTAAGATTAACAATTAAATTTTTTTTTTTTTTTAGTAATTTTAAAGATTGTATAAAGCAATCGAAATATTTCGAAATTTTAAATTGTTTTAAAGATAATAAAACTAATATTAATAAAAAAAAATCGGAATTTTTTATTTTTTGATAAAATTCTGATTGTTTTAATAAAATTAAAAGTTTTTCTATTGTTTATTAATTAAAAGTTGATAAATTGCGTTTGCTTTATTACTTGAAGTATCTTTATTCTTGAACTTAATTATAAACAAATTCGCTTATATAAAAAATAACTTAACAAAAGTCGCTCGCTTAATATTATTGTTTTTATTAATTTTAATTTGTTTAATTTGATAATTGAAGGTAAATTTTACATGTTTTATTTAAAAAATATTAAGCAAGAGATTGTAAACTTAATTCTTAATAATTTAAATTTTAACAAAACTTTTGTTTCTTGCACGTTAAAAAAAAGATAGACGTGATTTGTTAAAATATAAATAGTATTAATAACAAGACTAATATAAAAAAAATTATCGTTATATATAAATAAGCATAAATTTATATAATTGAGCTTGTAACAATTTACAAACTTAATAATCAAATTTTCGTTAAACAAAATTTTGACAAATTTTATTATTTTAATTTAAGATATAATTATTAAAAATTAAGAATTCTCGTTATTTTTGTATACTTTCGCAACAATACAAGAAGATATTAAAATTAAGATTAAAACAACAATAATTAAATTAATTTTATTCGATTGATCTTAAAGTTGTTAACTAGATTTTTTAACTCAATATTAAGAAGTGTTTTATTGCATACTTAAAGTTAGTTCTTAACAAATTATGTTCGATTTATTAAAAAATCAATCGAGTAAAATAGTAAGTAAAAAATCTAAAATATCGAACACTAAGAATTTAATTTTATTAAATAATTTTCTAATAAAATTTCATTATCTAGAAATGTTAGATAAACTTAGTTTCTAAAATTTATTGCTTTTAATTTGCTTAATCTAAAATAAATTTTAAGAAATTAAATAAGTTAAGAATTGTTAATTATTTTGTTTTTGCTAACGTTAATGTGTTTGTTTTTGAAAAATTTGAAAAATAAGCAGTATTTCTTTATTAATATTTCGTCTTTTAATAAATTTATTGCTTCAATTTTCTTTTTTGTTTTCTTATTTTTCTTATTTTTTTGTTTTACTTTATATTTTATTTTTGTTCTTGAAATTTAAGTAATTTTCAGCTTTTTCTTCTTTTAAATATTGACTAATTTTTGTAAAATTTGTTTCGATTAAGTTTGATTTATTTGTTAACGTTATTTCGTTATAATTAAAACTAAAGTATTTTAATTAATAAAAAAAATTAAGTTAATTAAAGTAAAATAATATAAAGTATCTTTGTTGCTTAATAAATTTGCTTAAAAACGTAACAAAAATTAAATTAAATTAAATTGTTGTTATTACATTAACAACGTTAAATTAATAAGAATTCGAAAAAAATTGTGCTAATAATTTAAAAAATAGTTTAAAATATAGTGTTCGAAAAGCTTGCAAATATAATACTAAATTAAAGATAAATTTTTCTATATACAAAAAAATTGCTTTTAATTCCAATATTTAAAGTTAATTTCAAGCATTAAAATTATTGTTAACAACAATATTTAAACTTCGAACGTCTTAAAATAAAATAGAAATAACTTAATTATTATTAATAAATATTTAACAAAGCAAATTGTCGCTTAATAAACTTATCTTATAAAAAAATACAATAATAGCAAAATTTAATCTAAATAAATTTGGCTTTTTAATTTCGCTATAGATTGTTTTAATCAATTTATTAATATTATTGTATAAATAGTTGCTAATTTTATTACATTCAAAATTAACTTAATTTCGTTTAAACTAATTTTTTATATTATTACACTAGTACTTTCTACGAAGATATTAGAGAGAGTTATGTTATTAAAGAAATTTGTAGACGTCTTTAAACAATGCAAGCAATTACTTAATAATAAGAATTTGCAATTAATTAATATTTGTAACAACAAATTAAAACTTAAAATAAATTAAACACAATTTATAAAAAAATTGTGTTCGAAAATCTATATAGTAAAGAAGATTCTTCTTGTTTATTATATTTGTTGTCAAATATATCGAGCTTTGTTCGCTTTGTTTGTCGACAATTATATTAAACTTGTTTGCTAGCATATTAAACTTGCTTATTAACTTGTTAAGTATTACTTATTTGTTAAATTATTAAATATGCAAATAGTTATACTTTGTACTACATATTACTTTGTAGAATATATACTAGACTATAACAAGCTAGAGTCGTAATACTATTGTTTTTTCAAATTTTTCTTTTTCGAAAAGCGATTGCTTACAATTATTATATCTTATTAATAACAAAGTTATCTTCGCTTGGCTTTCGAAATTAATTAATATAATATTTTAATTAATTTTGCTTGTAAGCATTGTTATTGTTCTAATAAATTTTATATTGTTATAAAAGACTTATTATCTTATTTAAAGTGCTTAAAATATATTTGCGATAATAAAACATATATAAATATATTGTAAGTTTCGCTAAATTATATTAGAAAAGATTTGTTCTTAAAGATTGCTAAAAATAAAGTTGTGTTAACAACAATAATTACACAATTGCTTCAAAATAAAGAAATGCTAAAAAAAGTTAATATAAAAACAAAGCGAAAGATATAATATCTTTTGTTTAAGATAAAGAAGTTAGATATCACGAAGTCTCTTAATTGTTTTGTTACTAATATATTGATTAAAGTATCTTTTATTATCTAATTCTTGTTCGCTATGCTAAATATCTTTTTAAATGTTAATAAAATTTCTAAATAAAATTAGTACAATTGTCGAGATTTGCTCTTGATTTTTACGTGTTTTTTGTTGTAAAATCTTCTTTTTATTTGACAAGATACTGCTAACTTTTTTTTTGTAAAATTTCTTAATTTTAAATCGATTTTCTTTCTATAATTTGTAATAAAAGATTTTTTGTATAAATATATTAAAGTTGATTAATTTCCACAATAATATATAAAATACTAAAAATACTTTAATGTTCTTAAATAGATCAAGTTTACAATTAATTAATTTCTTAATTCTTTTAACAAAAAACAATTTAACTTTAATATAATTTAATTTCTTGCTTAACTTTCTTGTTCTAAGATTCTTTATAAAAATATATATTTTATTTTTCTTTTTTAGCTAAGATGTTGTTCTTTGTTTCTTATTTTAATATTTAATTGATTTTTCTTGCATTTTTAAGATATTGTTATATATCTTTTTTAATATTTTTATTTTTTCGATAACTAATTGTGCAAACAAATGTGTACATTCTTTTTCGAAAAGATTTAATTTCTTGTTATAATTGACGAAAAATAAGATTATTTTAATAATATTCGAAATCTTAACATTAAGAGTTAGTTGTACTATAGATAAAAGTAATATTAAATTGTTCTAAACATAGTGTCTCAAGTAGTGCTTAAGACTTTAATTTGTATGTTTTGTTTAATTATTTATAATTAAGTAATAGACAATAAATGTTCGAAGTCTTGTATCTAATTTGAAAATTAATATTTTTTAATAGTTAGACGTAAAGAGTTTGTCTTTCTTACTTGTTAAGTTTTTGAGTATATTATATTATTATATAAGTCGATTTAATATAATATATTCTAATTGTTTTGCGATAAATTTCTCTTTGCATGCGATAATATAGAAGTACTTAATAAATTTGCCAATTATTATTAGTATCGAATTATTGTTACAACTTTGTCTAGAACTAGACTAGTATAAGAAGTTCCAAGAACTTCGTAGTATAAGATATAAGTATATATAGACTTAGTATACTTAGTAATCTTAACAACTAAATATATTGAACATTGCTTAAAAAGATTAGGATAATTAGAAACTAAATATTCTAAATATACTAAGCAAAAAAAAATTATTAAATATATAGATTTCTAATACGATACTATTGTAACTTGTATTTAATTTATTTTAAGTTTTAATTTATTGTTACAACTACTTAGTTGCAAATTCTTGTTATTAAGTAATTGCTTATATTGTCTAATAACGTCTACAAATCTCTTCAATAGTATAATTATTTTTAATATTTTCGTAAAAAGTATTAGCGTAATATTTTAAATATTCTAAGAATGTTTATATTAGATTAACGCGCTTCTATCTTAAATACTAGTTTTATAATATTATATTAATTATCGATTATTAAAGAAAACAACAAGATTAAAATTAACAAGTCTAATATCTATTATAAAAATTGTATCAATCTAAAGAACTAACTTATATAACTAGATATCTACTTTATCTTTTATTTTATTTTGACAAACAAAAGAACAATTTTTGCATTTACTTTTTTCAAAAAAAGAGTTTATTATTAAATCAAGTTAGATTTACGAAAATATATAAAAAATTATAACGAAAATTCTTAAACAATATTTACGAACTTCGACAACTTCAAGATAGAGTTTCGAGAAAATTTCGAAATATTTAATAAGAAACAAATTGCGAAAAGAATAATTTAGTATTTAATTTGAAGAATCTTTGTATTAGATTATACAATTAAATTTTAAAAAATATATTAATTTTATTAAATAAAACAATATTATATTTATAACAATATTTCGACAAGATCTTAAAAACAATCTTAAGAACAAAATTATATATAATAAAAGATGTATTAACAATATATTTAATCTTATTAAAATAGTTATTAATTTCGACAATAAATTGTATAAGAAAGCTATAAAAAAACAATATAATTAATTTTTTAAAAGAGCAAAAACTTTCTTCGAATAAATTTTTGTTTTAGTTAGAAGTATATTAATCTTAATTATTGTAAGTTTATATCTATAAAAGTAAATTTTATTTAACAACGTAAAGAGAAGAATTTTAGAAAAAAACAAAATAACAAATTTTAAAAAACGTACTATTTTTGTAACAAATTGAATTACTTTATAAGAAATTGTCGATTACAAAACTTAATAAATCGTCGACAAATTAATGCTATATTATAAAAAATACTTAATAGTTAGAACAATATTAGAAAACAAATCGATATAGAGATAAACATTTTCGAAAATAAATCGAACAACAATTATTATTTGATAAAGAATTTAAATTAGTTGTAGAAAGCTCTAGATAAAATATTATTAGATAAGATACTTGCATCTACGTAGAAAATTAATAAGAAATTTAATAAAACTATAATAGTACAACGATTAGAAATATTATATCTTTACTTAGTAATAGACTCGAATAACAAATATAATTAAAAGAACTTTTATAAATGTCTAGATAACATTACAAAACATCTCGAGACTTTAATTAGTTTATCGAAAGAACAACAAATTAGTTAAATTGTAAATGCAAGAAAACGCTAGAAAACAATATTACAATAGAGTAGAAAATTCTTAAGAAAATTTATAAACAACTAGATCCTGTTAGTCTAACTAGAAAACAACTTAATTAGACAAAGAAATACGAGAAACTTAGCTAAATATCTTGCTACAATAATATATATTAATATTACGAGACTAAGAAACAAAGAGTTAAATAATATTTCAGAAAATCAAAGTTAACAACACAAATAATAGAAGAGTTTAAAAAAAGAAAAGAACTCGAAACACAAATCGAAGCAAAGCAAAAGAAAAAAGTTTAAATTTCTTAATAAAGAGTATATTAGAGAAATACAATATATTAGTTTAATAGTAGCAACTAAACTTAACAATATACGCACAATGTTTTATTATATTAGTTAAGATCAATAATTGTCGACTTATTGCAATAATTAATTTTAATACAACAAATAATTTTATAATTAAAACTCTTGTTAAAAGAAAAAAATACTCTACTTAAAAGAAATCTAATATATACAATCTGGTAATTGTAGATAAAAACTTATTACTTAACAAAAATAAAAAAAATAAACAAATAAACAAAATTATTATCAATAACTATTTAGCAATATTACAAGAAACTAATCTTTAATATAGTAGAAATAATTATTTATAATATTGTTCGAAAGACATCTTAATTGAAGCAATATAATTTAAAAGTTAATTGAAATATATAAGTACTTAGATTTGCGCAATATAATTACGCAATTTATATTTAATCTATATATTAATAGCGTTCGATAATAGATAAAAGAATAAATTTAAATTTAATTACAAGAAGCAAGCTTGCATTTTCGCAAAAAAACAATTTATTAAAGTTTAATTCAACAAATATTGACAAAAATCAATCGAATTACAAAGTTAAAATAAATAGGAAAAATTGCGAATTTTTTAAGAATCTTAAACTATTTAGTAAAACAAAGAAATTGCTATATATATTATAAATATATAACAAATAAAAGTATTTATTCTAAGAAGAGAAAATAACAAAGATTTTATCTTAATATTAATTGTAAAATTACAAAATTAAACTTGAGTTAAACAAGCAATTTATATTTGAACTTATATATATTTTATTCAAGAAAAAGTTCGAAGTACTTCGAAAATATCTAATCGAAAACAAAAAGAAAAAATTTATTAAAAAATCTTAATTACAAATAGAATATTTAATTCTTTTTATATTAAAAAAAAATAAAACTTTTTATTTATATATTAATTATTAAAAACTAAATAATATTATAATAAAAAATCGATATTTATTATTTAATATTAGTAAACTTTAGAATTAATTATTTAAAGCAAAGTACTTTATTAAATTAAATCTACAAAAAGCGTACAATTAGATTGAAATAAAAATAGAAAAAAATAAAAAATAAAAAATAGTTTTTTATATATAATATAAATTATATAAATATACAATAATATTGTTTAAATTTACAAACGTTTTAACAATATATTAGAAAATAATTAATAATATATTACAACAATATTTGAATTAATTTATTATAGTATATTTGAGAAATATTATAATATCTAAATATAAAAAACTTATATTTTAAATTAAAAAAATACAAATTTTATTAAAAGAAAATTAATTTTTTCGAATTTGTTGTAAAATAATATAAAATATATATAAATTTTAAAAAGTTATAAGCAATTAAAAAATAAAAAATATTAATAAATATTAAAAAAATATAATTCTTTTTAGATTTTATAAACTATAATAGAAAATTTATTAAAAACTACTTAATAAATATAATAGTATTAACAAATTTTACGAAAAAAAAATATATTATAAATATAAGAATTTATAAAAGAAAAATTATTTTAGAATCTTAAATTAAAATGTTTAAAGAAGTTAATATTAAAAATATACAATTTAAAACTATTAATTAAAATCGAAATTAATATATGAAATTTAATTATTAATATATATTTTAATTAAAAATATAAAAATATTTAATATTTAATAATATATTTTTCGAAAAAACTTTTGTTAATTAAATAAAATTATAATATTTACAATAAGAAATTATTTGCTATAGTAGTTTTCTTAAAGTTATAAAAAATATATATAAAAAAATTGTTAAAATTTACAATTCTTACAAATTATAAAAATTTAATATATTTTATTACTATTAAATAGTTTAATAGAAAACAAATGTAATTGTTAAAAAAACTTAAATAGTACAAGTTTAAAATATAGTATATTTTAGACAAAAATAACAATAAAGTAGATATACTTAACAAACAAAATAATTATATAAAAATAAAAAAGTTGTTTAATTATAATGTTTTTAAGATTAACAAAAACAAATAATTATTAATAAATAAATACAAATTAAATACAATATTATAAATACTTTAAAATAATATAAAAGAACTTTTAATAAAAAAAGAAAAACTTCAAATATTTATTAACAAAATTAACAAATATATAAAAGAATATTATAACAAATTACTACAAAAATATTCGAAAATAACAGAAAATTTTAATTTTTATATTAATATTATTAATTTTTACAAATAAAATAAATTGTTAAAATATATATTAAATAATATTTTAATTGTTAGTAGAATAAATATAATATATATACAAGCTATAACGAAATTTAATATTAGAAATTATTTCAATTGTTATAGAATAAAGTTACAATAAACTTTATTATTAAGTTGTCGAAATTAACAAATTTAGCAATTAAAAACAAATATAATTTAATAATAATAATAGTTAACAAACTTATTAAGTACTTATATATTATTATATATAAAGAAAAATTTATAATAGAACAATTAAAATATATTGTATTAAATTAACTTATATAATATTATAATATATTTAAAAAATTAATTAGTAATAGAGACAAACTCTTTATATCTAACTATTAAAAAACGTTAATTTTAATATTAGATACAAGATTTCAAATATTGATTGTCTATTATTTAATTATAAATAATTAAATAAAATATACAAATTAAAGTCTTAAGCAATATTTAAGATTACTATATTAATAATATTTAAAACAATTAAATATTATTATTATTTATAACGCAACTAACTTTTAATACAAAGATTTTAAATATTACTAAAATTACTTTATTTTCTGTTAACTATAATAAGAAACTTAATCTTTTCGAAAAAGAATATATATATTTGTTAGCGCAATTAATTATGAAAAGAATAGCAATACTAAAATAGATACATAACAATATTACAAAAATGCAAAAAAAGTCGATCAAATATTAAAACAAAAAACAAAAAACAAAATCTTAGCTAAAAGAGAAAAATAAAATATATTTCTTTATAAAAAATTTTAGAACAAGAACGTTAAGCAAGAAATTAAATTATATTAAAATCGAATTCTTTTTTATTAAAAAAACTAAAGAATTAATCAATTATAAACTTAATCTACTTAAGAACGTTAAAGTATTTCTAGTATTCTATATATTATTGTTGAAATTAGCCGACCCTAGTACGCCTATATAGAAAACATTTTATTATAAATCTTAAGAAAAAAATAGATACGAAGTAAAGCAAATTCTAAAACGACAAGATCAAAACTACTTAATCAAGTGAAAAAAATATTCTATCTCGAAAAACACGTAAGAGTCTATTAACAATCTTGATAATTGCAACACTTTTATTTAGAAATTTTATCAAAAGCTTGAGACTCGACAACAAATGTCTTAACAATTCTATCTAAATAAAAAAACTTGTGCAAAAAATCGTTAAACATATTTGAAGATATAGAGAGCAAGACAAAGTAAAAAGAGAAATCGATAAAGAATTGTCGCATTTTCTTCTCTTGTACTTTGTGTTTATTTGTCTTTAACTTTAAGATACTTTGAATCTTTATATTACTTATTAATTTTAACTTTTGCAATTAATGTTTGCGTTGTTTTTTTAGATAACAAACTCTTATTCGAGATTCGAGAATTTTATTGTTTAGCTTCTTAATTATATTTATTGTCTTATTTATCTTCTTGTTTACGAAAGCTAGATTGCACTTTCGATTAAAGCGTTTACATTCAATACATTGAGAGAATTTCTTAATAACTAAATATTTAGTACTCTAAGAGAAATAGAAGTTATAGATATTTATAGTAATGCAACGATTTAGTTGTTTCCTCTTAGCGATAGTACTGTAACAACAAAGAAAGCTCGAAGCGAGTTTAGACATAATAGAAGAAAAGATTGCTTTCGAAAAGAAAAAATTGCTTTCGAGACAAAAACACTTAAGAAGAGAGAATAGTATTACAATTCTATCTAGAACTAGACTAGTATAAGAAGTTTCGAAAACTTCGTAGTACAAGATATAAATATATATAGATTTAGTATGTTCAACAGTCTTGACAACTAAACACACTAAATATTGCTCAAAAAAATTAGAATAATTAAAAACCAAATACTCTAAATATATTAAACAAAAGAATCTTATTAGAGATATAGATTTGTAATACAACACTTTTATATTTTGTGTTTCATTTATTTTAAATCTTAACTTATTGTTACAATTACTTAGTTGCAAGCTTTTGTTATTAAGTAATTGCTTATATTGCTTAACAATATCTACAAATCTTTTTAATAGCATAATTATCTCTAATATCTTTATAAGAAGTATTAGCGTAACAATTATATATATTTTTAATTGCTAAATTTGTTGATTTAAAGAACTTAATAATAAAGTTTATTGTAACTTTATTCTATAACAACTTAAGTAATTTCTAATATTAAATTTTGTTATAACTTATATATATATTATATTTGTTTTGCTAATAATTAAAATATTGTTTAATATATATTTTAACAACTTGTTTTATTTATAAAAACTAATAATATTAATATAAAAATTAAAAAATTTTAGTTACTTTTAAATTGTTTTGCAATACTTTATTATAATATTTCTTTATATATTTATCGATTTTGTTAATAAATATTTAAAGTTTTCTCTTTTTTATTAAATTTTTTTTATTATTATTTTAAAGTATTTGTAATATAATATTTAGTTTGTATTTATTTGTTAATAATAATTTGTTTTTATTAATTTTAAATATATTATAATTAAACAATTTTTTTATTTTTATATAATTATTTCTTCTATTAAGTGTGTTTAATTTGTTATTTTTTTTGTCTAAAATATATTATATTTTAAACTTATATTATTTAAGTTATTCTAGTTATTGTACTTGTCTTTTGTTAAATTATTTAACAATAATAAAATATATTAAATTTTTATAATTTATAAGAATTATAATTTTTAATAATTTTTTTATATATACTTTCTATAACTTTAAAAAAACTACTATAAAAAGTAACTTTTTATTATAAATATTATAGTTTTGTTCAATTAATAAAAGTTTTTTCGAAATATATATTATTAAATATTATATATTTTTATGCTCTTAATTATAGTATATATTAATAACTAGATTTAATATATTAATTTCAATTTTGTTTAATAATTGCAAATTATATATTTGTAATATTAACTTCTTTAAATATTTTAATTTAAAATTTTAAAATAATTTCTCTTTTATAATTTTTATATTTATAGTATATTCTTTTTTGTAAAGTTTGTTAATAATATAATATTAATTAAGTTATTTTTAATAAATTTCTTATTATAATTTATAAATTCTAAAAAGAATTATATTTTTTTAATAGTTATTAATAGTTTTTATTCTTTAATTGTTTATAAATTTTTAAGATTTATATGTACTTTATATTGTTTAACAACAAATTCTAGAAAATTACTTTCTTTTAATAAAATTTGCATTTTTTAATTAAAAATATAAGTTTTTTAAATCTAAATATTTTAATATTTTAAAAATATAACTAACATATTTTTTTAAAATTTTTGAGTAAATTATAATATTATTTAAATATATTATAATAAATTAATTTAAATATTGTTGTAATATACTATTAATTAATTTTTAATATATTGTTAAGAAATTTGTAAATTTAAACAATATTATTATATATTTATATAATTTATATTATATACAAAAAAAAAAAAAAAAAATTTCTATTTTTATTATTGAAAGATATAACGAACAACGTAGTAAATTATCAATACTATAGAAGATAATTACATACAAACAACAAAAATTGCAAAATATATTGCAATCTCTAAGCTAGTTTTAATTAAATCTAGCTTATCTAGATTAAATTAATTCAAATCTAAGTTAACTTGCTAAGCAAATTAATCAAAAGTAAATAAACAACTCTTTAAATTATTTACTTGTTACTATTACAATTTGCAAATTTCAAGTATATTGTTGTTGTATTGCGCAATACTCTTACTCGATAATAATGTATCTATCAACTTCTACTAATCTTTTAATCTATTAATTTAAACTATTTAATAAAGATCTTAAACTTATTTTTAAACAATAACTTTGTTAGTCTATTTGTTATTATATTTGCGCTTCGAACAAAACTAATATAAATGCAATTACTTTTGCAAAGATCTCTAATATAATAAAATACTATATTAATATGCTTTAATCTATTATTAATATAAGCGTTCTTAGTAAGTGCTAGAGTTGCTTAATTGTCGTCTATTAATTGTATAGAAAATACAAATTTGTATATCTTGTTCTCAACAATATCTATGCAATTCAATAAATCTTTAAAATATTTCGCATAATTAATATCTCTTAAAATCTATATAATTTATAAACTCTTTCTAGCATATATAAATAGAGTTATGTACTTAATCTTAATAGTAAATATTATTATTAATTTCTACTTGCATAATATTTATACAATCAATTGTTTATTTATTATAAATATATATTTAAGAATTAATTTTCGATTTTATCTATTAAATGCGTAATCTAAATTAAAGTATACTACTAAATATAGACTCTTATTGCTACTATATATTAGTTTTTTGTTAACAATAAAGCAAAGATATCGAAGCAATATTTTTAAAATCTAACTATAATGTTTTGTCAAATCGACAAAATATTAACTTAGACGTTCTATTACAAAAGCAATGTCTAAACAAATATAAATAACTATATATATAATACTTTCGATTGCGTATTAATAATTTCTTTGATTAATTTGTTTATCTTCTAATTTAATAAATCGAAAAAATTTGTATTTATTAATAGACAATTTAATTAAATTGCTTTTGTCAACAAGCATTTGCAATCTATTAAGCATTTTGTTAATATAATAAAATTAATCTATGCATAAAGTTTTAACTTTTCAATTACAAATAATTCTAATATCAAGAATTCTTTTTATTTCTTTTAAATTCTTTATTTTAAATATCTTTTAAAACTTGCGTTTAAATTAATTAACGTTATTTATTAATTGTGCAACAATAACAATATTGTCGATATAAAGCAAAAGCATAATACGTTGTTTAAAATACAACAAAAGACAAAAATTAATATTGTATTGTTTAAAGTCTAGCTTAACAAACTCTTTAACACAATATTTATGTTAATCGCGAATAACTTGTTTTAAATTATAAAAACTTCGAAAAATACGCGAACATTATTTTAAAAATATATTTATTTTAAATAAAAATACTATATAGATTTTCTTTTTAAGAAAAGACTTAATAAAGACGTTATTAATATTTATTTAATAATATTTTAGATTTTTTAATATAATAATAACAAAAAATACTTGTAAAATATTAAATCTAACAATTGAAGCAAAAATGTCTTTGTAGTTAATTTCAAAGATTTGTGTAAAATCTTTTGTAATTAATTTTGCTTTAAGCTTTTCTAATATTTTGTTTATATATATTTTTGTTTTAAATATCTATTTGTTTGTTACAATATTAATATTTCGAAAAAACATAACAATCTTTTATGTATTATTAGCAACAAAAGCAAGTAATTTCTTTTATATAGTATCTTTTTATAGCTTCTTTTAAACAAAATTGTTTACAATTTTATTTTATATCTTTAATACAAATATAACAAGCTTGCTAGTATTACTATCTTTTTTATTAATAGTTGCAAAATTGTACTTTAAGTTTATAGTCTTATTAATTATATCTTAGACTATAAAGATTACTATAGCGCAAACAATTTTGCTTCGATATTTTTTTAAGTTCTCTATACTATTATTAACTTGTTTTCTCTTTAGAATAACAATATATAAAAATATTTATATATAACGTTTAAGTAAAACAAAATTATTTAAAGTTATTTAAGAAGAATCTAAAACAATTTAAACAAAATCTAAATTATTTTAAATAAAATCTAAATTAATATAAATAAAATCTAAGTTAATATAAGCAAAATCTAAATTAAATTTATTTTTAATTGCATTTTTGCAAAATCTATTTACTAATTATCTTTTTAACAAAATATTAATTGTCTTAATATATATCTTAAGATTAATATATTCTTTTTTTTCGCTTTTAATATATTTAACAATATTATATTTAATAATTTTATCTAAATTTAATATTTATATTTTAATAAATACATTTGTTTTATTAATATATCTAAGAAATATTCTTATTTATTTTTTATCTATAAGCTTATTTTTTCTATTTTTAATAAAAAGAGATTTGAAATTTATATAAAAATAGCATTTGCAATCTTATACGCGCAAATAATTAATAAATAGTTTAACATTAATAAATATCTTTATAAATATAATAAATTTATTGTTGATTAACAATTTAATTGCTATATAATTTTGCAAATATATATTTATTTAAGCAACTTTTAATTAAAATTTAATAAAAAGTTTTGTCTCTTTAATTATAGCTTTTATAAAATTTTCAATAATTTATATATTTTATTTAGCAATATTATTTTAAAAAGAATTGTACAACAAAGTATAATTAAATATAACGTTAAAAAATAAATATTACTTATTAAGTATTAACTTAAGCTCTATATTGTTGTCGCTACAAATTACAAATACTTTAATTTTACTTTAAAACTTTATTTGTATTTGCTATTAACAAAAAATATTTACAATTTATTCTTATTTAATTATTGTTAATATTTATATTTTACAAAAGTAATTATTAACAATTTTGAGAAAATACTTATATTTAAGTTTTAAAACTAGCAATAATTTGCAAATATTAATTAAAATAACTATTAAAATAACTATTTTATATTTATTAATATAATAATTTCTCTTGTTATAAAGCTTAATTAATGCATATATTTTACAAAAAAATTTTATATCTTTAATAATAAAAACAAGCTTTAAGAATATAATAATTTTATACAACTTTTGCAACTTAATTGCGTCTAAATAAGCAAATTAACAATATTAAAGATTATACAATTTTGTTTTAAAATTGCTAATAATTATTTTATTAATATTAATTTATATTTGATTTTTCTAATTAAATGCGCTATTAATTGCTAAAAATACTATAAGAGATTTCTATTATATAATAATAATAAAAGCAAACTTGTTTAAGCTTAACGCTATTTTGTTTACTATATATACATTTTTTTGTTAATTTATAATAAGAATATATCTTTTTATTTATTTTGTATTTATATACTATATTTGTTAAAGTCTTTATATAGATTTTGCTAATATATATATCTATTAAATCAAAAATTAATTTTAAAATCTAAAACAAAAAAAATATTTGTTAAAAATATTTTATTTTTGTTCTTTGCATATATTGTCGCTATTTTATATTAATTTAAAAACAATTTTCTTTTTTTAATTTTAACAATGCGTCTAGAAATAACAATAAAAGAACTTCTAAAGTATTAAAGCTAATTAATTATATATAAGAAAATATTAATATTAACAATCTATTTGTTGTTAAGAATTTTATTAATATTTTTTTTAAACAATATTGCAAGTTCTTTATTAATACTTTTTAAAATATTGAAATTGCTATTATTAAGTAAAGATTTTTTTAATAAATTGTTGTTTTTAATATTGTAAATGCAATACTTTTTGTAAAATTTTTATCTATTATTTTTAATAATTTTTGTCTTTTTTATTTTTTTTTAAATGTATTTGCAAATATTAATACAAAAAAGATACTTTTTAACAAAATACTTAAAACTTTAACAAAAATAGCAACAACGTGCGTCTCTATTAGTTTTTCGATCAAAAAAGTTAAATTTTTAATAAAAATTAAAGTTCGATTTTAAAAAGAAACTTTAATATTAATGTTAAAATTTTGAACAACTAATTTTGTATTTAATTTATATAACAATCTTATTAACTTTAAGTAATATTTTTTTTTCTACAATTTTTAAAGAATTATATTGACGTTAAAAGAATTTTAAATATTAAGAGTGTCTTGAATTGCAATATATTTTAAGAGCAAGAAAATTAGTAATATCTAAATTAGTTTATTGTTGCAATATAATCTCTTTATATTAAGTTAAATTTTAACAATTTTTTGTTCTAATTTCTTAAAATATATCTATACTTTATTAATACTTTAATTGACAAACTTCTTGTAATTTATATAATTTGTCAAGTGCTATTTTTCAATAATTTAAAGTTTCTCTTTATATTTATATATTAAAAATCTCTATATTTTATATGCAATAATTATAACAATTACGTTTTTTTGTTGTTCTTGTTTAGACAAAGTTAAATATAAAGAGTAGTCTTAATATTTGTTTTTATATTTTTAGACTAAGAAATTATTAATAGTATTAAATTAATTTCGCTTGTAGAAATAAAAAATACAATAAAATCTAAAAATTAAACTATATTTTAAAGATTTTCTACTATAAGATAATTTTTTATTTAACAAAATTATTGTTTGTTCGTAATTCAACTAAGCATATTAATTGTTTTGCGTATATTGTTTTCTATAATATATAAAAATAAATAAAGTAAAATTAACAAAAAAATAAAAAAATAAATAAAGTAATGTTTGTCAAGTAGCAATAAAGAGATTTAATATACTAATTTTTTATTAATTTAATGCGAAGATTGTAACTATATTGTTGTTTTAACAATATTTTTTAATATTATGTTTGCTTTTTTTAAAGCAATTTAGTCTATTTTTTTTAAAATATTAACTAGCTTTTTTTTAAACAATATAGTCTACTTTCTTTAAAGCATTAATTAGCTCTCTTTTAAATATATAAATTAATCTCTTTTATTATTGTTTGTTTTTTGTAAAATTTGTAATTGAGCAAAATTAATTTGTTTACGCAAAAATCTCTTGTGTAACTCGAAAATATATATTAGTTTCTATTTATTAATAGTAATATCTTTTGTTCTTTATAGAATGCAATCAAGATTGTCGCAATAATAGTATTAAAGATTGTCAAATTAAAAGTCTTCGCAAACTTAAACTTATAATTTATTAAAAAATATAACAAACAACATAATAAATTATTAATACTATAGAAAATAATTATATACAAACAACAAAAATTGCAAGATATATTATAATTTCTAAATTAATTTTAATTAAGTCTAGTTTATCTAAGTTAAATTAATTCACATTTGAGTTAATTTGCTAAGCAAATTAATTAAGAGTAGACAAGCAACTCTTCTAGCTATCTATTTGCTACTATTACGATTTGCAAGCTTCAAGCATGTTATCGTTGTATTGCGCAATATTTATTCTAATTTAATTGTACGCTTTTTGTAGATTTAATTTAATAAAATATTTTGCTTTAAATAGTTAATTTTAAAACTTATTAATATTAAGAAATAAATATTGATTTTTAATTGTAATATTATTTAATTTTTAATAATTAATATATAGACAAAGAGTTTTATTTTTCTTAAATATAAAAAAAAAACAAATATTTTATTTGTAATTAAAAAAAATTAATAAATTTTTTTTTTTTTAGATATTTGCGAAGTACTTCGAATTTTTTCTTAAATAAAATATATATAAATTTAAATATAAATTACTTATTTAATTTAAGTATTAAAAGATGTAATAAACAATGTAGTAAATTATTAGTTTTATAAAAGATAATTACATACAAAGAGCAAAGATTGCAAGATATATTGTAGTCTCTAAGCTAATCTTAATTGAGTCTAGCTTATTTCGACTAAATTGACTCAAATTTGGGTCAACTCGCTAAGCGAATTAATTAAAAATAAATAAGCAACTCTTTGAATTACTTATTTGCTATTATTATAATTTACAAGTTTCAAATATATTGTTGTTGTATTGCGCAACACTCTTACTTAATAATAACGTATTTGTTAATTTTTACTAATTTTTTGATTTATTAATTCAAGCTATTTAATAAAAATCTTAAACTTGTCTTTAAGCAATAACTTTATTAACTTATTTGCTATTATATTTGCGCTTCGAACGAAATTAATGCAAATGCAATTACTTTTACAAAGATCTTTAACGTAATAAAATATTATATTAATATGTTTTGATCTATTATTAATATAAGTGTCTTTAATAAATGCTAAAGCTACTTAATTATCGCTTATTAATTGCATAAAAAGTACAAATTCGTATATTTTGTTTTTGACAATATCTATACAATTTAGTAAATCTTTAAAATATTTTGCATAGTTAGTATTTTTTAAAACTTGTATAATTTATAGACTCTTTTTAATATATATAAATAAAATTATATACTTAGCTTTAATAATAGATATTGTTACTAATTTTTGTTTGCGTAACATTTATGCGACCAATTCTTTGCTTATTATAAATATATATTTAAGAATTAACTTTTAATTTAATTTATTAGATGCGTAGTTTAAGTTAAAGTATATTACTAAATGTAAGTTTTTATTGCTATTATACGTTAATTTTTTGTCGATAATAAAGCGAAGATATCGAAGCAATGTTTTCAAAACTTAATTATAATATTTTGTCAAATTAATAAGATATTAATTTAGACATTCTATTGCGAAAGCAATGTTTAAGCGAATGTAAATAACTATATATATAATGCTTTTAATTGTGTATTAATAATTCTTTTAATTAATTTGTTCGTCTTTTGATTTAACAAATTAAAGAGAATTGTATTTATTTATAAGCAATTTAGTTAAATTGCTTTTGTTAACAAGCATTTATAATCTATCGAATATTTTGTTAACATAATAGAATTGATTTATGCATAGAGTTTTAACTTTTTAATTGCGAATAATTTTAATATTAAAGATTCTTTTTATTTCTTTTAGATTTTTTATCTTAAATATTTTTTAAAACTTGTGTTTAAATTAATTAACGTTACTTAATAATTGTATAGCAATAAGAATATTGTTAATATAAAGCAAAAGCATAATATGTTGTTTAAAATACAACAAGAGATAAAGGTTAATATCGCATTGTTTAAAGTCTAATTTAGCAAACTCTTTAACATAGTATTTATGTTAATCGCGAACAACTTATTTTAAATTATAAAAATTTCGAAAAATACGCAAGTATTGCTTTAAAAATATATTTACTTTAAATAAAAATATTATATAGATCTCTTTTTTAAAAAAAAATTTAATGAAAATGTTGTTAATGTTTATCTAATAACATTCTAGATTTTTTAGTATAACAATAACAAAAAACACTTATAAAATATTAAATTTAACAATCGAAACAAAAGTATCTTTATAGTTAATTTCGAAAACTTGTATAAAGTCTTTTGTAATTAATTTTGCTTTAAGCTTCTTTAATGTTTTATCTATATATATTTTTGCTTTAAATACTTACTTGCTTGTTACAATATTAATATTTCAAAAAAAAACAATTTCTTATATATTATTAGTAGCAAAAGCAAGTAATTTTCCTTATATAGTATCTTTTTATAGTTTTTTTTAGACAAAATTGTTTACGATCTTTTTTCATATTTTTAATATAAATATAACAAGCTTGTTAATATTATTGTTTTTTTTATTAATAATTGCAAAGTTGCACTTCGAATCTATAATTTTACTAATTATATTTGAAACTATAAAGATTGTTATAGCGCAAACAATTTTGCTTCGATGTTTTCTTAAGTTTTCTACATTATTATTAACTTGTTTTCTCTTTAGAATAACAACGTACAAAAATATCTATACGTAACGTTTAAATAAAACAAAATTATCTAAAGTTACTTAAAAAGAATCTAAAATAATTTAAACAAGATTTAAGTTAATTTGAGCAAGATTTAAGTTAATATAAACAAGATTTAAGTTAATATAAACAAAATCTAAGTTAGATTTATTTTTAATTGCATCTTTGTAAAATCTATCTATTAATTATTTTTTTAACAAAACATTAATAATCTTAATATGTATCTTAAGATCAATATATTTTTTTTTTGTTTTCGACATATTTGACAATATTATATCTAATAATTTTATTTAAGTTCGATGCTTATATTTTAATAAATATACTTGTCTCGTCGACGTATTTAAGAAACACTCTTATTTGTTCTTTATTTATAAGCTTATTTTTTTTGTCTTCGACAAAAAAAGATTTGAAATTTATATAGAAATAGTATTTGTAATCTTATATACGCAAATAATTAATAAATAATTTAACGTTAATAAATATCTTTATAGATATAATAAATTTATTGTTAATAAACAATTTAATTGTTATACAATTTTGTAAATATATATTTATTTGTGCAACTTTTAGCTAAAACTTAATAAAAAGTTTTGTCTTTTTAATTATAACTTTTATAAAGTTTTTCGTAATTTATATATTTTGTTTAGCGACATTATTTTAAAGAGAATTGTACAATAGAATATAATTAAGCACAATATTAAAAAATAAATATTATTTATTAAATGTTAACTTAAGCTTTGTGTTATTATTATTGCAAATTGCGAATACTTTAACTTTATTTTGAAACTTTGTTTGTATTTGTTATGAACGAAGAATATCTATAATTTGTTTTTGTTTAATTATTGTTAATATTTGTGTTTTACAAAAGTAATTGTTAACAATTTTAAGAAAATACTTGTATTTAAGTTTTGAAACTAGTAGTAATTCGCAAATGTTAATTAAAATAAAAATTAAAATAATTGTTTTACGTTTATTAATATAATAATTTCTTTTATTGTAAAGCTTAATTAATGTACATACTTTACAAAAATTTCTTATATTTTCAATAATAAAAACGAGCTTTAAAAGTGTAGTAATTTTATGTAGCTTTTGTAACTTAATTGCGTCTAAATAAGCAAATCGACAATACTAAAGACTATATAGCTTTGTTTTAAAGTTATTAATAATTACTTTATTAATATTAACTTGCATTTAATTCTTCTAATTAAATACGCTATTAATTGTTAAAAATGCTACAAAAGATTTCTATTGCATAATAACAATAAAAGCAAACTTGTTTAAACTTAATACTATTTTGCTTATTATATATATATCTTTTTACTAATTTGTAATAAAAATACGTCTTTTTTATTTATTTCGCATTTATATATTGTGTTTGTTAAAATCTTTATATAGATTTTTTTAATATATGTGTTTATTAAACAAAAAATTAACTTTAAAGCTTAAAATAAAAAAAATATTTGTTAAATATACTTTGTTTTAGTTCTTTGTATATATTGTTGTTGTTTTATATTAATTTAAAAACAATTTTTTTTTAATCTTAATAATACGTCTAAGAATAACAATAAAAAAACTTCTAAAATATTAAAGCTAATTAATTATATATAAGAAAGCGTCAATATTAACAACTTATTTGTTGTCAAAAATTTTATTAATATTTTTTTTAAACAATATTGCAAATTCTTTATTAATACTTTTTTTAATATTAAAATTGTTATTATTAAGTAAAAATTTTCTTAATAAGTTATTGTTTTTAATATTGTAAATATAATACTTTTTATAAAACTTTTGTCTATTATTTTTAATAATCTTTGTTTTTTTTATTTTTTTTTAAATGTATTTGCGAATATTAATACAAAAGAAATACTTTTTAACAAAATACTTAAAACTTTAATAAAGATAGCAACAATATATATCTCTATTAATTTTTTAATTAAAGAAATTAAATTTTTGATAAAAATTAAAGTTTAATTTTAAAAAGAAACTTCGATATTAATGTTAAGACTTCGAACAACTAGTTTCGCGTTTAATTTATATAACAATCTTATTAACTTTAAGTAATGCTTTTTTTTTTTGCAATTTTTAAAAAATTATATTAATATTAAAAGAATTTTAAATATTAAAAGTATTTTAAGTTGCAATATATTTTAAGAGCAAAAAGATTAATAATGTTTAAATTAATTTATTATTGCGATATAGTTTCTTTATATTAAATTTAGTTTTAACAATTTTTTGTTTTAGCTTCTTAAAATATATTTATACTTTATTGATGCTCTAATTAATAGACTTCTTGTAGTTTATATAGTTTGTTAAGTGCTATTTTTCAATAGTTTAAAGCTTCTCTTTGTACTTATATATTAAGAATCTTTATATTTTATATGCGATAATTATAGCAATTACGTTCTTTTTGTCGTTTTTGTTCAAACAAAGTTAAATATAAAGAGTAACTTTAATATTTGTTTTTACGTCTTTAAATTAAAGAATTATCAATAATATTAAATTAGTTTCGCTTGTAAAGATAAAAAATACAATAAAATCTAAAGATTAAATTATATTCTAAAGATTTTCTACTATAAAATAATTTTTTATTTAACGAAATTATTGTTTGTTTGTAATTCAACTAAGTACGCTAATTGTTTTGCGTATATTGTTTCTTATAATATATAAAAATAAATAAAGTAAAATTGACGAAAAACTAAATAAAATAAATAAAATAATGTTTATTAAGTAACGATAAAAAGATTTGATATACTAATTTTTTATTAATTTAGTGCGAAGATTGTAATTACGTTGTCGTCTTAATAATGTCTTTTAATGCTATGTTTAATTTCTTTAAAGCAATTTAGTCTACTCTTTTTAAAATGTTAATTAGCTCTTTTTTAAACAATATAGTTTGCTTTCTTTAAAGCATTAACTAGCTCTCTTTTAAATATATAAGTTAGTCTTTTTTATTATTGTTCGTTTTTTATAAAACTTGTAATCGAGCGAAATTAATTTGTTTGCGCAAAAATCCCTTGCGTAACTCGAAGATATATGTCGATTTTTGCTTATTAATAGTAGTGTCTTTTGTTCTTTATAGAACGCAATCAAGACTATTATAATAATAGTATTAGAAATTGTTAAATGAAAAGTCTTTGCAAATTCGAGCTTATAATCTATTAAAAAATATAACAAAAAATATAGTAAATTATTAGTTTTATAAAAGATAATTATATACAAAGAGCAAAGATTGCAAAATATATTGTAGTCTCTAAGCTAATCTTAATTGAATCTAGCTTATCTCGATTAGATTGATCTAGATTTGGGCCAACTTGCTAAGCAAATTAATTAAAAGTAGATAAGCAACTCTTCAAATTATCTACTTGCTACTATTACAATCTGTAGACTTTAGGCATGTCGTTGTCGTATTGCGCAACATTAAGTCTAATTTTATAATTTTACAATCTATATTTAAAAAGAGTCTTTGTTGTTTTCTTTTCTTAAAATAAATATTTTTAACTATTATATATTTGTAATATATACTTTAGCGATTTCTTTGTTATATTAAATAATTCAAGAATTTTAAAAGAATTGTAGTTTTCTTTACTTATTCTAATTTTGTAATTTAACTAATTTCTATTAATATTTATTGTGTTAAACTTTATTAAATTGTTTTTTTGCAAAAATATAAGCTTGCTATTTGCAATCGATTTTTAATTTAATCTTTTATCTATTATTAAATATTATTAATATATAAATTAAATATAAATTACGTAATTATATTGCACAAATCTAAGTACTTGTATATTTTAATTAACTTCTAAATTGTACTACTTTAATTAAGATATTTCTAGAACAATATTATAGAAAATTATTTTTATTATATTAAAAATTAGTATCTTATAATATTGTTAAATAGCTATTAATAGCAATTTTATTTCTTTATTTACTTTTCTATTTTTGTTAAATAATAAGTTTTTATCTACAATTATTAGATTATATATATTAGACTTTTGTTAAATAGAATATTTTTTCTCCTTAAAAAAAGCTTTGATTATAAAATTATCTATTGTATTAAAATTAGTTATTATAGTAAGTTAACAATTATTAATCCTAACTAATATAATAAAATATTATATATATATTATTAAGTTTAGTTGCTACTATTAAACTAACATATTGCATTTCTCTAATATATTCTTTATTAAAAAAATTAAACTTTTTTTTGTTTCTAAGCGATAATCTTCGTTTATAATATTTGTTTATATTAAACTTTCTTTTGTTGTTGTTTAAATATTAATAGCTTTCTAGAGAATTATTTAGTTTCTTTCTTATCTTTTAAATAAGTCTAGTATAAGTTGTTATAACAAGCAATTTAACTAAGTATTTTAAATCTCTTTGTTTTCTCTATTTGTTGTTAAGATAAACTAATATAATTTAATTGTTATTTAACTTTATTAAAATTATTCTTCTTTATTATAGTATTATTTTCTAGTACTTTGTTATATTTGTTTACAATTTAATTAATTTATCTTTTCTTTTATAAGCTAGCTAAAGCGTTAAGATATTTCGTAATATTATTTAAATATTTGTAAAAGTTTTTTTAATTATATTTGTTATCTATATTTGTTGCTAGATAAAAATATAGTATTTTTAATTGTTTTGCTCTTATAGTTTTGTTAAGTATTTAGTTAATTTTTTGTGTAAATATAAATATCTTGTTTAATAATATTTTATTTAGAACTTTTTATAATTAATTTAGATTTTTTATTAAATAGTAGTTGTTGTTCGATTTAATTTTAAAAGTATTTGTCTCTATATTAATTTGCTTTTTAATATTATTTTAACTATTAAATATTTCTCTTAATATAATATTAATTTGTTAGCAATTTATTAAGTTTTATAATTAATAATTTTTTGCAAAGTAATTTAATTTGCTATATAAATAGTATATTTTTAAAATTTGTCTTTAAACAATATAAGCAATTATTTAATAATAAATTATTTAATAATAAGAGTTTGCAACAAATTAATAATTATAATAACAAATTAAGACTTAAAATAAATTAAATATAATTTATAAAAAAGTTGTATTTAAAATTTTATATAGTAAAGAAGATTCTTTTTGCTTGTTATACTTGTTGTCGAATATATTAAGTTTTGTTCGCTTTGTTTGTTAACAAATATATCGAGTTTGTTTATTAGCATTTCGAGCTTACTTATTAGCTTGTCGAATGTTTCTTATTTGTTAAGTTCTTAAATATTCAAATAGTTGTGCTTTGTGCTATATATTACTCTATAAAATATATATCGAACTATAACAAGCTAGAGTCGTAACATATATCTTAAAATAAATTATATTAATATTTAGTTTGTTATTATTATTTGTTATTTTGCGAGCAAACTTATTCGCACGTTTTAAATAATTAACAATACTTTTTTAATTTTCTTAATTTATCTAAATTACTTTTATATAAAGCTTAAATTTCTTTATATAAGTATCGCAAACAACAATTTTATATTTATTTCGAAATATTTTATATAAATGCGTTTAGTTTTGCTTTATTTTAATATTAAAATTTAAATATTAAGTGTAAATATTATTTTTGAAATTTTAACAAAATAAAATTTTATATATTTTAACTCGATTAATTCTTAATATATTTAAAGATTTGTAATATTAATTATATTTTTACTTTATATTTTTTAAGTGTTTTTTGAAATCTCCTTTCTTATCTCGCAAATTACGAAAGAGACAAATTTTTATTAAAAACATGTTTATTTCGATTCAAGAAATAACTAAAAATATAAATATAAAAAAAGCTAATAATAAGAGTAAAAGTTTTCTAAGCAATAATATTTTATTAGAAAAAAATATAAGTTTAAAAAATTTGTTGTTGTAATTAATTAAAGCTTTGCTTTAATTTCGATCTATAACAAAAGTAATTATCTTAGAAAAATCTACGTCGAATTAGTTATTTTATCGAAAAATAATTAATAATATCTTTTTGTTTTTTGATAAGAATAAAAAAATTAAAATTTTTGATAATATTTTAATAAGTAACTTTGTTTATTTTGTAGAAATTGGAAGAAAAGATAATGTTTAAGAAATACGCAACTTTCGAATTAAGAAAGTTAAATATAAAAAAAATTGTTGGTTGTCTTTTTTAAAGCAAATAATGTTTTAAGTAAACTAATAAAAAATTGTTTACTTAATAAAGTAAATCTTGATTTGCTTGTTACAATACTTTGTTAATATTTAAATATGCTTGAAAAAAAGCTTTGCGTTGTTATAAGTTGTATACTTTAGTCTACTAATTACGACGCAAAGCTCTTTACAATATATAGAATATAGTTTGTTAAGAAAGTATTATGCAACTAAATTAATAAATTAGTAAGATTAGAGATATTAATTTACTAAGATTATCGATTTAGAAAATCGATAAATTACTAAAATTCAAGATATTAATTTAGTAATTTAATTAATTTATTAAACTAATAAACGCAACTCTTTTATAAATTGTATTTAATTTATTTTAAGTCTTAACTTATTGTTACAATTACTTAGTTGCAATCTTTTATTATTAAATAATTGCTTATATTGTTTAACAACGTCTACAAATCTCTTTAATAGCATAATTATCTTTAATATTTTCGTAAAAAGTATTAATATAATACTTTAAATACTCTTTAAAATATTTATATTAAATTAACAAATTTTTATTTCAAATATTAACTTATTTGTATTACGTTAATTATTAATTATAAAAAATAACAAAATTAGAATTAATAAACTCGATCTATATTATAAAGATTGTATTAATTTGAAAAATTAACTTATATAAATAAATATTTATTTTATCTTTTATTTTGTTTTAGCAAATTAAAAGACAATTTTTGTATTAATATTTTTTAAAAAAAAATTTAATATTAACTTAAATTGATTTTACAAAAATATTTAAAAAATAATAATAAAAATTCTTGTGCAATATTTACAAACTTTAACAACTTTAAAAAAATCGAAAAATCTTTAAAATATTTAATAAAAAATAAATTGCAAAAAGAGTAATTTAATATTTAATTTAACAAATTTTTGCAATAGATTATATAATTAGATTTTAAAAATATATTAATTTGATTAAGTAAAACAATATTATATTTATAATAATATTTCGATAGGATTTTAAGAATAATTTAAAGAACAAAATTATATATAATAATTAGACTAATCGCTCGATTCTAATAGTTGGAATCGAATTGCATAAATTATGAAAATACTAACTATATAAGATTAAAACTTGGCCTAATTAGATATAACTTTCGGGTCGGATTATAGATTTTAGGGAAAAACCGACCCGAACGGTCAACCTAATAATAATAGAAATATTAATAATATATTTAATTTTATTAAAGTAATTATTAATTTTAACAACAAATTATATAAAAAAATTATAATAAAAAATAAAATTAATTTCGAAAAAAAGCAAAAATCTTTTTTAAATTAATAATTAAATATTAATAAAAAGAATTTTGTTTTAATTAAAAGTATAATAATTTTAATTATTATAAATTTGTATCTATAAAATTGAATTTTATTTAACAATATAAAAAGAAAAATTTTAAAGAAAAGCAAAATAATAAATCGAATTACTTTGCAAAAAATAATCGATTATAAAACTTAATAAATTGTTAATAGATTAATACTATATTAAAAGAGATATTTAATAGTTAGAATAATATTAGAAAGTAAGTTAATACAGAGACAAATATTCTTAAAACTAAATCGAATAACAACTATTATTTAATAAAGAATTTAAATTAGTTATAGAAAGTTCTACATAAAATATTATTAGATAAAATATTTGTATTTATGCAAATATTCAAATAAATACTTAATAAAATTATAAGAGCAAAACATTTAAAAATATTATATCTTTACTTAGTAACAAATTTGAATAACAAATATAATAAAAAGAACTTTTATAAATATCTAAATAATATTACGAAACAACTTAAGACTTTAATTAATTTATCGAAGAAACAATAGATTAATTAAATTATAAATAAATATAAGAAAATATTTAAAAGCGACGTTACAACAAAGCAAAAAATTCTCAAAAAAATCGACAAATAACTAGATTGTATTAGTCTAATTAGAAAACAATTTAATCAAATAAAAGAATACAAGAAACTTAGTTAAACAATTTGCTACAACAATATATATTAATATTACAAGACTAATAAGCAAAAAGTCGAATAATATCTTAAGAAATTAAAGTTAACAACACAAATGCTAAAGAAGTTTCGAAAGAGAAAAGAACTCGAAATTCAAATAAAAGTAAAACTAGACTGATCGCGTCGGGTCGGGTCATCGAGTTCGAGTCGAGTACTTGACCCAAATTGGGTCGAGTCGATTCCAAAAGTTGAAATCAAAAAGTCGATTCGATTTCTAGAATCGGAATCGATCATTCGGTTCGATTCCTAAGATTGGAATTAAAATTCGACCCAAAAAATCGATCCAAATTGCCAAGACTTTTAATTAAATAATTAATAAATAGTATCTATAACGCCTATAGATGCAAATTATACATTAACTTTTTTTTTAATATTTCAAAATTTAAATAGCATCTATAGGCCTATAGATGCAAATTATACATTAATATTGATTTTTTAATATTTAAAAATTTGAATAGTATTTATAACACTTATAGATATAGATAATGTATTATAGTAATGCATTATTATTTTCTACAATTAATTAATAATTATTTTAAATTTATAGAATTTATCTAAAAAACTAAAAATTAAAGTTTAATTTTAAAAATAGTATTTCTTGACATAATAACGCAATTTTTCGATTTCTTGACAATTCGATTCGATTTCTAATATTGGAATCGAAAATCGACTTAAGTTGTGTCGATTTGTGTCCAAAATATTAGAAATCGACTCGGGTTTCGAGTCGATTCCTAGGGTTGAAATTGTCGAGTTGGGTTAATTTCAAAAGTTGGAACCGAAATCCGACTCGACGATCAATCTAAGTAAAACAAAAGAAAAAAATTCAAATTTTTTAATAAAAAGTATATTAGAGAAATGCAATATATTAGTTTAACAACAACAATTTAACTTAACAATATATACATAATATTTTATTATATTAATTAAAGTTAATAAACAATAATTTATTGTAATAATTAATTCTAATATAATAGATAATTTTATAATTAGAATTTTTGTTAAAAAGAAAAAATATTCTATTTAAAAGAAATTTGACGTAAATAATCTAATAATTATAAATAAAAACTTATTATTTAACAAAAATAAAAAAGTAAATAAAGAAACAAAATTATTATTAATAACTATTTAGCAAAATTACAAGAAACTAATTTTTAATATAGTAAGAATAATTATTTATAATATTGTTTTAGAAATATTTTAATTAAAGTAATACAATTTAGAAGTTAACTAAAATATACAAGTATTTAGATTTAAGCAATATAATTACGCAATTTATATTTAATATATATATTGATAGTATTTAATAATAAATAAGAGATAAAATTAAAATTTAATTGTAAGACACAAATTTATATTCTTAAAAAAGAACAATTAGTATATTAAGTTTGATTTAACAAATATTAACAAAAATCAATTAAGTTAAAACATCAAAGTAAGTAAGAAAATCTACGAATTTTCTAAGTTTTCTAAAATATCTAATAAGACAAAAGAATTGTCAAAATATCTATTAAAAATATATAACAAATAAAAAAATCTATTTTAGAATAAAAAAATAACAAAAGTTTTATTTAAATATTAATTGTAAAATTATAAAATTAAATTCAAATTAAATAAAAAACTTATATTTAGATCTATTTATATTTTATTAGAAAAAAAGTTAGCAACATTTCGCAAATATCTAACAAAAAATAAAAATAAAAATATATTAGAAAATCTTATTTATGAATAGAATATTCGATTTTTTTACATTTAAGAAAAACAAAAAATTTTACTTATATATTGATTATTAAAAGCTAAATAATATAACAATTAAGAATTAATATTTATTATCAAATATTAATAAGCTTTAGAATCGATTATTCGAAGTAAAATACTTTATTAAACTAAATTTATAAAAAGCGTACAATTAGATTTAAATAAAAACAAAAAAGAAATAAAAAATAGTTTTTCGTATACAATATAAATTTTACGAATATATAATAATATTGTTTAAATTTACAAATATTTTAAAAATATATTAGAAAATAATAAACAATGCGTTGCAACAATATTTAAACATATTTATTATAATATATTTGAACAACATTATAATATACTTAAATACGTTGAAAAAATATATATAGTATATTTTCAAAATATTAAAATATCTAAATAAGAAGAAATTACGTCTTAAGTCAAAAAAATGCAAATTTTATAGCAAAAAAGTTAACTTTTTAGAATTTCTTATAAAATAAAACGAAATTCGAATAAACTTAAAGAAAATTAAAATAATTAAGAAATAATCAATATTAATTAATGTTAAAAATATATAGATTTTTATAAAATTTATTTAGTACAACAAGAAATTTATCAAAAATTTCTTAAAAATATCAATATTATTAACAAATTTAATTAGAAAAAATGTATTTTAAATATAAAAACAAATTGAAGAAACAATATTTAAGAAATTGAAAGTAGAGTATTTAAAAAAATCAATACTTAAGATATTCGATTTAAAGAAATTAAAATAAATAAAAATTAACGCATTAAATCTAGTTATAAATATATGCTATAATTAATTATATAAAGATATATAATACTTAGTAATATATTATTCGAGAAAACTCTTATTAGTAGAACAAAACTATAATATTTATAATAAAAAAACTATTCGCAATAATAGTAGTTCTTAAAGCATAAAAAATATATATAGAAGAAATATTAAAATTTACAATTCTAATAGATTACAAGAATTTATTGCACTTTATTACAACAAAGAAGTTTAACAAAAAACAAGTACAATAATTTGAAAAACTAGACTAGTACAAATTCAAGATACTATATATTTTAAAAAAAGAACATAATAAAACAAATGCATTTAATAGACGAAGTAATTATATAAAAACAAAAGAATTATTCAATTATAATATACTTAAAATTAATAAAAACAAATTACTATCAATTAATAAGCATAAGCTAAATACAATTTTACAAATTTTTAAAAACAAGTTAGAGAAGTTTTCGATTAAGAAAGAAAAACTTCAAATATCTATCGACAAAATTAACAAATATATAAAAGAATATTATAATAAATAATTTTAAAAGTATTTAAAGATAATTAAAACTCTTTAATTTTTGTATTAATATTATTAGTTTTTACAAATAAAACAAATTGTCGAGATATAAATTAAACAATATTTTAGCTATTAGTAAAACAAGCATAATACGTATACGAGCTATAACAAAATCTAATATTAGAAATTATTTGAATTATTATAAGATAGAGTTATGATAAACTTTATTATTAAGTTATCTAAGTCGATAAAGTTAGCAATTAAAGATAAATATAATTCGATACTAATAATAATTAACAAACTAATTATATACTTATATATTATCGCATATAAAGAAAAATTTATAGTAGAATAATTAAAATATATTGTATTGAATCGATTTATACAATATTATAATATATTCAAAGAATTAATTAGTAATAGAGACAAGTTCTTTATATCTAATTACTAAAAGATATTAATTTTAATATTAAATACAAAACTTTAAATATCAATTGTCTATTATTCGATTATAAATAATTAGACAAAATATACAAATTAGAATTTTAAGCAATATTTGAGATACTATGTTAACAATATTTAAAATAATTAAATATTACTTTTATCTATAACGCAATTAATTATTAATATAAAGATTTCGAATATTACTAAAGTTATTTTATTTTTTGTTAACTATAACAAGAAATTTAATTTTTTCGAAAAAGAATATACGCATTTGTTAACACAATTATTTATCGAAAGAATAGCAATACTAAAGAAGATATATAACAATATCTTAGAAATACAAGAAAGATCGTTCAAGTATTAGAACAAAAAACGAAAAACAACATTTTAATTAAAAGAGAGAAATAAAATATATCTTTTTACGAAAAATCTTAGAACAAGAAAGTTAAGCAAAAAATTAAATTATATTAAAGTTAAATTGTTTCTTGTTAAGAAGATTAAGAGATTAATCAACTATAAACTTGATTTACTTAAAAATGTTAAAGTATTTTTAGTATTTTATATCTTACTATTGAAGTTAGCAAATTCAATTACATTTTTATAGAATACATTTTATTTTCAATTATAGAAGAAGAACGAATTTGAAATTGAGAGAATATTAAAATAAAAAGATCAAAAGTATCTAATTAAGTAAAAAGAATATCTTATATCAAAGAATACTTGAAAATTATTTAAGAATCTTTATCGATGTAAGAAACTAATAAAAAGATTTTAAGCAAGAAGACATTCTCTCAAAAATTAGAAGACAACTTTCGAAATAAATTATTAGTAGAGAAAGCAACAACAAACTTCTGATTCAACTCTAAAGAGTTCGAATTATTCAAAATATTTAGTTCGTCGAGACTCTATATTTTATGACGAAGTATTTTACTATTATGTTTCTTCAAAAATTTCTTTTGTTTGCGTAGTCTTTTTATACGTGCATACTGCTTACGAAGCTTCTAATAAAGCTTATTCGCACGAACAATTATTAGTCGCATTCTTTCTTCTAATATATTTTCTTATTACTTCAAGAATCGTTATTCGATATTAAAGAAATTACGACAATTACATTTTGTCGATGTTCTTACACATTTAGCACAACAACTAAACTTCTTCTCTATCTTATAGAGAAAGTTACAATAAGCGCATTGCGAATATTGAAGCATAATAACATCTATTGGAAGCAGTCGTCTATAGAGCTTGTGTTGTTGTTTGAATTTTTTGAAATCTTCAAACATCGCAAAGAAAAGATAAATCAGAATATTCTCGAAACAAGAATCTTAAAAGAAGAAGATAGTATTACGAGTTGCGTACTTTAGTTTACTAATTACGACGCAAAGCTCTTTACAATATATAGAATACAATCTGTCAAGAAAGTATTATATAACTAAATTAATAAATTAGTAAAATTAGAGATATTAATTTATTAAGATTATCAATTCAAAGAATCGATAAATTATTAAGATCAAAGATATTAATTTAATAATTCAATTAATTTATTATATATATAACTAATAAACGCAACTTTCTTATAAATTGTATTTAACTTATTTTAAGTCTTAACTTATTGTTACAACTACTTAGTTGCAACTTCTTGTTATTAAGTAATTGCTTGCATTGTCTAACAACGTTTACAAATGTCTTCAATAGTATAATTATCTCTAATATCTTTATGGAAAGTATTAGCGTAATATGCGTATTTGATATATAATAACATAAACTAAATAAAAATAATATAATAAATTTTGATAATAAGATTTTAAGATTTTCTAAAGTTAATAATAATAAAACAAAATTAAGTTTTTTTAATTTATGTTATAATAAAATGTGTGTTTAATATTTGTAATTAATAATTAAATTTCTCTATTTTTTGAAACAATTAATAGATTTCTATTTTTTAAGATAATTGCAATTGACAAATCTCTATTCTTTAAGACTAACTTTGTTATTAATTCTTGTATTAGTAATAATTTGCTTCTAGATAATATTAAAGCAATTTCAATTGTACTTTTATTGAAAAAGATTACTAATTTATTGATACAAATTTTGTAATTAAGTAGCTTGATTTCTGAATTTAACTATGCTAAAAAGCAAGCACTTAAGATGTTGCTTAGTAAGCGCTTTTTGTATTTTTGCATCTTTAGAGAGAAAGTGCAAACAAAGCTTCTAACAATGCTTCTGTTAACAATAAACGCATACTCGTGTTGCCACTCGATAACTTATATTAACGCTATAAGACTAATTGTCTACTATGCGCTTGTAGTCAATTAGATTATTGGCACGATTAAATTCTATTAAGATATCGACAGGTCTTAAGCGAGCAATAAGCGGCTAATCAAATCGCGTTAATATAACTCTCCAAGTAGCAACACGAGTACATTTGATCTCTCTAACGGGGCGCACCATTATGCATCGGCATTATAAGGGCTGTGGAAACAGCTTAGCACAGCATTAAAAGGCTATCTGAATTTTGACTAGTAGTCTTAGTCCCTGTCAAATGTTGTTGGCTTGGGATCTTGTTATTTATAGTCGATCGATAGCCAGTTTAGTGCCTTCGACAATGGCCTGATGTTCTATTTTTGGTAAGCGACGCACCTCTATTGCAAAATTGAAGTTTTACCTAGCTCATTGATACGCGCTCGGAGGTCGTATGCGCTCTCCTCCTTGATTATCGGAAGCTCTTTCACGAAGATCGGTGCCCTCTCATCTACCTGTATATGATCCAGATTCAGCACACAGTCATATTGCTTGGGTGTCGGGACGTGGAGTATGCCGAAACGCATCGCAGACCAGCGAACTCCGAAAGAAGAGTAGAAGATGCTCTGCACGAAAGTACCTATCTCCTTAATAACGTAATGAATCACGACCTGTTAGGGTCCCGCCGTAAGCATTAAACCTTCGAAGGAGGGAGATAGAAGGTTCGGAGACATCTAATCCAGTCTTTGTAATATTACCCTGCTGAAACGCCTTATGTGCTCTTTCAATAGCATTGATCCCATTGAATGCTAGGTAAACGTTCAACGAGATTTGCGATAGCAATTTCGAATTTGGAGATTGACGCGTCAATTAAGTCAATTAAACATTGCGTTAATAAGTTATTTCCAAAAAACGAGTTTAAGCGTGTCGTGGAAGTTTTTTCCTGTTGAGTTGGTGAAATTGTTGAGAAAGAACTATTGATGAACCCTGCACTAGCCCTAGTCTTCGGAGCTTGCCTCTTGCCAATACCAATCTCGCGATTCATGACCAAAGCTAGATCAAGTCATTGCAAGATTACATGATTATGGCAACCTCTCTTGTAATATTGATATCGGGCAATGGCTCTAATCTCCAAGCTATAATCGACGCCATCGCGTTCGGCCGTCTACTAAATACATCGATCTCGTTGGTAATCTCCAATAAGAAGGATGCATATGGTCTCCAACAAGCCCACAGCGCCAGAATTGATACCAAGTACCTCAATCTATTGTCGTATAATAAGAAGTATCCAGACTCGAGTGCCAAAATTGGACAAGTGGCACGGGAAGCCTACGACACCGATTTAGCAACGAAAGTCCTTGAAATAAACCCATCTTTAGTAATTTGTGCTGGATGGTGAGTTCATCCATATGGCCTATCCGAAGATATAATCCATCAAATTCCTCCAAAATTCCTGCTTTCTCAATATTATCTAACATAGTACTAACTTTTCTGAATATGAAAGGATGCATGTAGGCGCCAGCTTTATTATACACCAAAGGGATGGCCACAGAAAAGACTCTAACTCTGCCAGGTTCTTTCGAAACCTTTTCTTCACTCCTTGGAACAAGCAAGGGTACCGTTAATCAACCTTCATCCTGGTTTGCCTGGCAAGCATAACGGAGCAGGTAATTCTCCTGGATTTTCAAAGCTCGACATGTTGACTGATACAGGGGCAATCGAACGAGCATACAAGGACTACCAAGAAAAGAAAATTCAAAGTACTGGGGTTATGGTGCATTACGTAACAGGCGATGTTGACTGCGGAAAATCGATTATCGTCGAAGAAGTCGAAATTAACAGCAATGATACCTTGAACGCTCTACAGGTGCGTAAATGTCGAAGCTATTGAGTCCATATGTTATGGCAGCTTTCGCTTTTTAGTATATCGTTGATATTCAAATGGTATTTGCTGGCAATTTCATTAAGATGTTGAGTACAATATATATCACTGTTTCTAGATGGAGCGAGGGAACGTTATCATTTGCGAGGCTTGGGTGGTTGAAGGGATCCTAAACATATGAACTCCTATGTAGCATGCATGTACAGTGCCACAGAGATATGCGAGAGCTTTGTTATTCTGCTGAGACCTCCCGCAATACCATCTATGAAGAACGCTAACTTTTGTGTTCTGCAGGACCGAATACACGCTGTCGAACACGAAGTCATTATCAAAGGTATCAAGATCGCCCTTTCTGATCCTTGATAGCAGGCAACGAGCTTTAGGGACTGTGCTTCCACGCGAGCAGTTTGAACGACCTGGCGTCCGTAGAATACTCTTCTCGCAGGCCAACACACAGTCCCATGGTGATTTCTACATCTGTTGCAACTTCTTTGACGCTTCTTTCAGACACCATTTCGACTTGTCAACGCCTGCTGCACGCAGAATGGATTCCGCCTCTTGCAATAGCCATCCCATCAAAGGCTTCCCAAACCAATCAGCGCCCATACTTCTCAACCATGATATGAGGTCGATCCGATGTAAGATACAAAGTAAGTTGATATCTCGGATCTGCAAGAGCCACTGCTTGTATGTCTGACGGTCAACTACTACCTTCGACCACTCGGCTAAGGCCATTAAGCCCTCAGGATCCGCCCAGTGCCATTTCTGAGAGAACAATGTTGTCTACTTGCAGTGGTTGTTGTCTTTCGATGTAGCGAACTGTCTGCAATCTGGTTTGTTGTCTGTACCGGTCGCGCCCGTGGACGATCTCCGCCAGATCCGCCGATTGCTCGTCCTCCTCACCCCTCGTTTTGGCTGCGTCCCTAAGCTTGCTCATTCTTTCTGCTTTCTTCTTTTTTGGAGCACCTCTTAGGATCTGTGGTGGCTCATTATATTCCCGGACCCTTCGAGCTTGTGATACGAAAGGCTTCCCCTGTGCTTGAGGTGTTTTCTCCGAACGGCTTCGGTCTTCGACTTGTTGCCTTCTTTGTTCGTTGTGCTCATCCTTTGCTGCCTTTGCCTCCATAACGGACTTGAACGCCGTTTCATACGTGCAATTCTCGAGCAATGCTTTCTTCTCTGCTGCTTTTGCATAATAGTAGACTTTGCGTGCCTTCGACTCCTTCGACCTGTGGGCCTGGTGATAGGCTCTTGCGTATGCCCTTCTCTCCTCATGTCCTTCATGGTCGTTTATCTGCATTTGTCGTTCCTTGCTCTTCCTGTCATACTCCCTCTGCATAAATCCTTGCGCCTTCTGTTCGCCAGTCATTGCTAGTTGCTGCATCGCTGCCCGAATCACCAAATTGAATATTCTGGACTTCATTGAAGGATCTACCGGTCTGAAACATGTGTACTGGTAACACGAGTCACAGAAGAAGAATCGTCTGACATAATGGCCATCTTCCGCATATCTTGGCTTTGTATGTGTCAACCGAGTACGAGGATCTCGACACGTCGCACAGAGGACCTTCATTTGCAACTTATCGCCTCTAGACGTATCTGGCTTGCGGACAGGAGCTGTTTTGAACCATTTCGTTCGTAGCGAATTCGGTTGGGCCAAAAAAATGTTTGGTTCTGGGAATTCCGCTGCTCGGTATAACTCTGACATGGCCTTCGACCCCCACACGGCGGTATTGAAGAAGAGGGTTATTTTTATTGAGCGGTTCCCACTTGTACAGCGTGGCAGAGTCTTGTGTCGGCAGGTAATCATGCAAAGTCTCCTGGTCTATGCTACCAAAAAGCGCCATGGCATAGAATTCGAGGATATTCAGCAGCATTGCACGCTGATCCTCACTACGTTGGAAAGGTATCGATTCGATAGTGCCGAGTAGAACCCAGAAATCCTGTATTCCTTCTTGCGTCCAGAACTTGTAATGGGTGCTTCCAGTACCGCGATTATACGTGATAGGATCTTCCTTCATCTGATGGTAGCGGCGAATTCGTTTGGAAAGCTTGACACTAGTTCCAATATAGACACCACATATTTCGCCGTTTTGGGGATCGTACAATATATGCATGTAAAGTCATGCGGAATGACAGCTCTTCCAATTCCATTCTGGCAGTGCCTTGAGGTTCTCAAGAGTAACACAGCTGTGGTCTAAAAGTTGCCGAATATCATCGGTAAAGGCTCGCAGGATATCGTCCTTCTCGGTCTGTATTCCATAGGTTTTCAGGAAGCTAGCGTATGCGCTGGAGATCTTGCAGGCTTAGAGTTTTGGGTGTGGCTTGGCAAGGCAATCAAGCAACTTCGCGAGGGTTGCCACGTACTGGTCCGGTTCCAGCGGACAAAGTAACTCCGCAGCTGGGTCATCATCGTTTTCGGCCATTATCTGGCAATTTGGCATCGCATCGTTGCAGGTAAGATCCGTTCCGGCAACCTTGAAGGCAGAATGCGACTTCTGTTGACGATCTTCACTTACAGACGTTAATTTGTCTGCCCCACATCTTGCCATATTTCCGCTGGAGATCTCAGTGACCGCCGGGTTCCTGTCGCTAAACATTGGCTTCGGCCTATTGGTCGTTGGACCATCAGCTTCGCTGCCGCTAGTGGTTTCGTCATCGCTGTCCCAGAAACTTCCGCTACTATATCCTGCCTCGGGATTGCACTCAGTGTTGTCTTCGGTAACGCCATGAGGCCCGCGCCCAGAAGCGCCAGCATTGTTGTGGCCGTAATCGCTCCGATCTCTCATATAGTCCTTCCCGTGGTGTGCTGGTTCGCTGATTATGTATATACTACACTTAAGGTCTATATCGTACTCCAAGTCCGATTCTAGCTCATCGGTAGTCTTATCTTCGTTCCCGTTAAGTAAGGTTACAGATGCTTTGCAGCCCTTCCTATTACTATTGTAATTTTCTTTGTACAAACAATATTTAAATTTGAAGTTTGTTAAACTAATTTTAGAATTTTATAATACAAATGTGAAGCGTGCCTTGCCGTGCTAGGCCTGCTTCGCAATAGCGTGCCCAGCGTACGCCAGTGCGTGCTTGGCAAAGGGTCGCGCGAACTAGATCTACGCAGAACTAGTATTGGGTTAGCGGATACTATTTGCGCTTCGTCTCTCTTGGTAGCAAGCGAGAAAGCGTCTTATAGGGGGCGAGGTTTTCCTCGCACTTGCGTTCCTTAGCAATTAGTTCTACTACAAATGCTATCATTACTATTACACGTGCTATCTAACTTGACTCGCTTGACTACGTAGCTTTATCCAAAGAGATAGTAGCTACTTTACAACAAAATTCGACGCAACAATTATATTACTTTTCTCTTATATACCAAATTGTAATATGCTTGTAATAATAATATTTGAAATATTGTATAGTTTTATATATTGTATTGTATATTAATATTAATCTAATTTGCTTATTTTTTTAGTACAATAATAGACTAATCGTTCGAGTCGATTTTTTCCCAAAATCTATAATCCGACCCGAAAGTTATATCTAATTAGACCAAGTTTTAATCTAATATAGTTAGTATTTTTATAATTTATGCAATTTGGTTTTAACTATTAGAACCAAACAATTAGTCTATATAACAATAATTTAAATATTATTAATTTTTAACTTAATAGTTTTCTCTTTATTAATTGGAAAAATTGCTATATTTTTGCTAAAAAAATTCTTTATAGTTTTGATAATTTTTGTTGTTGCTTCGAGTTATATAATATATATATAAATATTTCGAGAAAATATTTCGAGAAAATATTTTTTGCAATATTTATTTTTGTTTGTTATTATTTAGATATACAACAATTTTTGTATTCTTATTAATAATTAACTTTTATTTAATAACTATAAATATTCTCGAGATATTTTTAGAGAAGATTATAAATAATTAATTTAAGAGTTGTTTTTAAAGTAAATAGAAAAAAGTAAGAAAAAAAATAGAAAGAAATTTGTTATAATTTTGTATAAAATTGTAATATCTTTTTTTATCTTTTTATAATTAAAATTAATTTTAGCAATTAGTTTATTAATAATATTTATTATATTTGTTTAAATAAATAAATTTATTAATAATTCTAAATAGCAAAATATCTTATTAAGTACTTATTTTATAATAAATATAAATATAGTTCTCTTTTGTTAAATATAAATAAATAAGTTTTTAATATTAATATATAAAATAATATTATGTTTGTAAATATCTTCGAAAGAATATTAATTTATTAAAAATTAATTATCTCTCTTTATTATAATAATTGAATATTGATTAATATACAAAAATTAAATAATTTAAATTATATATTAATTAACTCAAATGCGTGTTTTGTTAATAAGTTATTTTTATAAATTGGATTTGAGCGTATTCGAAAGTTTTTGAGACCTCAATGAACATGGATGGCTATGAATGGGCTTCAGGGTTCGCGTAGGGTTTTGTAGATCGATAAATGTCCTTTTACTTGAGCTCACTGGATTGGAACCCATTTGTGGGCGTAATACGTTGCTTTCTCTCATGTCATTATTTGATATTCAATCTTCTGGAGTGCCTTATTCAGCGAGGCCGCATACTGGCTAGAACGGGTTCTAGCAAAGAAAAGCAATGCACGATCCTCCCCACAGCGTGTGCCACAAGGCGCAGTCTACCTTACAGCCTCTGCCTCATATCCCTCCTTGAGAACATCTTTCCATGGGCACAATCTCGTCCTTATCACCTCCAGTCTATTCTCTTGCTGTCGAAAACACTTCTCGTCACAATGAAGGTCGACAACGATTCGCTCACATCCCTTCTCCCAACGCCCGCATTGCGGACTGAGCTGGCTCTTCTTGTAGCCTTGTGCACAGACGAGATGCGTCGGAATGTGCTCGCGAACTTTCCTGAACCAGAAAGGAGAGTCTCTGCGAGCCCAATGGCTTCGCCGCGGTTCGCCCTGTTCGATGGAGACTTGATCGACTTCGCCGAAGAAGAAGAAGATGGAAAGGCTGACGCCGAACATCGACGCAGGCAGCGAGATAGAGATCTTAGTAGCCCACAAATGCAAGGAATGAAGAGAGCTGCGTTGAGCTTCTTCGATGCTTGGCGCTTGGGCATATTGAAAAGAGTGGGTGAGGTGCTGAGCGTCAGACCGCAAGCGGTTCGACAGCGAAGGGCAGAGTACAACGCTACGGCAGACGTGGAAGCTCAGAAGCGGAAAGCACAGGCTGAAACCCACCCCGAGCAAGAAAACGGTCCAGGCAGTGGCCTTCTAGAGATTGCCGTCATTCCGACCTCGTTGTTACAGCTTGAGCAGACAAAGCGGAACAAGATCCTTTTGTGCCTCTTGCTCCTTGCACTCAGCTTAGAGAATTATTCGGCCCAGTCTCGCTTGCTACTCCAGATGGTCGCCGCCAGTTTCCACCTTCCTTCTTCCGCCTTGTCAGATCTCGAGTCAACTGTCTCGCATGGACTGCTGTCCACCGCAGCAAACATGTCTGCAGAAGAATCTACCAAGAAAGAAGCTGCTGAAAATGCCACTGGGCGAAGATGGAAGGTCGGGTTAGCAACGGTTGCTGGTGCTGCTCTTATTGGTGTCACTGGGGGACTGGCTGCTCCTTTCCTGGCGGCAGGCATTGGGACAGTAATGGGAGGCTTGGGCTTGAGCATACCACTTATCGGTGGGTACCTTGGCGCTATGGCTGGAAGTAGTATTCTCATCGGCGGTCTATTCGGGTCATATGGCGGCAGGATGACAGGGATGATGATGGAGAAGTACGCTAAGGAAGTGGAAGACTTCAGCTTCATACCGGTAAAAGATATTTCAGACTCGACAGCTGAGATAAATTCGGCCTCTGCCCTTGGGGAAGCCGAAAACTACAAGCATAAGCTCCGTGTCGCCATCGGTATCTCTGGCTGGCTCATGGATGAATCCGATATCACGGCACCCTGGCAAGCCTTCAGTAGCTCGACCATCGAGCCCTTCGCCCTCCGCTGGGAGGTGTCAAGTCTCCTTGATCTTGGTATCTCCATCTCCAAAGTCCTAAAGAGTTACGCCTGGTCCGCCGCAAAGCTCGAATTGGTCCGCCGGACGATCTTCGCGTCACTCTTTGCCGGGCTTTGGCCTCTTGGTCTTCTGAGGATCGCACGTGTACTGGACAACCCATACAGTGTAGCTAAAGCTCGAAGCGACAAGGCGGGACGGGTCCTGGCTCAAGCCCTGATGCAGAAGGTCCAGGGCGAAAGACCTGTCACGCTGGTGGTCAATGTCTATAGCCAAGAGGATTATATCCTGGGCTTCCTCTATCGGACGAGCAGCCTTCAGTACGGTGTTGCTGGTCTGCAGGCAGTAGAAGATGTAGAGCGGATAGAGAACTATGATGCGACGACCTTGATGGGTGGCAAGGGTCATGCAAGCTATAGATACATCGCTGGTCAGATTTTGCAACAAATTGGGGTGGAAGACATTGATTTAGCTGTAATAGAAAAGCAGAAGATAGCCAGAGGGAAGCTTGATGGGGAACCGGTTGTAGGACAACTGATTCCTACAGAGGATCTGCTGGGAGGATCAGAGCTGCCCGACAACAGAGATAGAGAGACAAGGGAAGAGCCTCAACATCATTTATCGATCCACGAGGAGATCACACCATCCGACAACAAGGTGACAAACCTTAACGAAAGTCCATCTAAGCTTGCAAGATCAGTCACACCGGAATCAGAGGAGGAAGATAGCGACGAGAATGTAGGTCAGCGGATTGCCATGGTTGATCTTGATCCAAAACCAATTCTTTAAGTGGAAGCAAGAAAGCTGATGCAGAAGTATGGTCCACAACATTCTAGCTGTGGTAACAGAGCTATTGATTAAACGCATTGAGTTACGATGTTGACTTCCGAATGCTCAGCTTACTGGGCAATTGATGTAATGCATCACAAGTCCCCCTTCTCAGCGTTATAGCGCGTCTTGTGATCGCGAAAGTCGTTAACGCTTTATTCGCGTCGTACCGCTCACTTGTATATCTTTATTCAGTATCTTACTCCACTTCTCCAACGTACCAGCTCCCTGCTATCTTCTGGCCCGTCCGCTGGTGTGTAACATCAATCATGGCCTCACCGTTCTTGCTATTGCCTTTAGAAATACGGATCAAGATATATGGCTATCTGTTCCGCGACATCGATGGTCGATTCGATCTCATCCAGGAACCTGAACACAGCGATAATTCCAAGCAAACAGGAAGACTCCTTCGTAAACCGTCGATGGTCACACACACAGTCGACAAGAGCACAATGATTCTCAGAAAGTACACAGACCTCCGACCACCATTCAATACCTTGATACTCCGCACTTGCCACCAGATTCACCACGAGGCAGTGACCATTCTCTACCAGAAGACTTGTTTCACCTATGAACCTTGGACAGCTTATCCAGGGAAAATCCCTTCTACGGCCGTCGAGTTTTCTCCCGACAAGCTTGACATGATACGGACTCTTCATTTGTGTATCAAAAGAGACAGCCCCGCACAGAATCCGCGAGCTGTTGTCGGGTTGTTGAACTACTTTTCCGCCGCAAATTGCTCTCTGAAGCGGCTGGTTCTCGATTTCGAACTGAAACCAGATCCTTCGCGGAAACTGAGTCTTCTGAGTCTTCCTGATCTCCCACAGGACTACGAATCACAGAGCGAGAACTCTGAGAGCGATGACTCCGAAAGTGACAATACGCCTGACAGCCCGTGTTATACAACATTCTTGGATGACACCACTGTCGCCGAAGCAATTCCGAAGCTGAACATCTCTGAAGAGATCCAGGTCAACCTTACCGATGATTTTTTGAAGCAGGTCAGAAATTCGAACCCTTTCTTCGAAATATTGCGGAATCGAAAAGCTGGACTTGTCATAAAAAGGTCAGCCCCATGACTGGGAACGATCACTATGTCATCGTCAGAGGCGTCGATTACTACTGGTGCTGGTCTCTTCGTCCACCTGCCAAATCACCATCGCGCCACGGCCTGATGATGGAGATCGACATGTCGGCATTGACCATTGCCGACGACCACCTCACCTCAACTTAGCTATTTGCGTTACATCTCGATAGCTGTTATCGGCGCCCTTGGGCCCCGAACTACGACCTACCGAACGGTGTCGGTTCTAGGGCTGGGTGAACAGGAGATCAATCGAAGGGGAGACTCACCTCTTAAAGGTGCACTTTGCGAGATCTCGAGCACTAAGTACTACGTGCGCTGGGGTTCTAATACTCATTTGCCAGGTTTACCAGTTCGCTTTCGTCCCTTGTAATGCATCATATGTTATGGGAAAAATTGGCCTGCCTTGAATATCTAAATGTTGAACCTCGCTGGTGGTAAAGTATGGCAAAGGTCCGCCCATACAGCTGAATTAACTGACAACATCCTAATCACATTACCGTTCTTCCTGCTCAAAATCGACTGAGAATAGGGGAATCTTGTTACTATTGCAGATAGCAGTACGCTACAAGATGTCAGGGACAAGCCTGGACTTTAAACACAGGTGTCACTTCCAGTCTTGCTATCTCTTTTTGCCATGCGTGATCAAATTTCTTGTGTTTGAAAGAATTCGAAAGTGTTCAGGAGTTCTGCTCATATCACATCTCATGTCTCTTACAAGCATAAGTCACACTCCTCACTTTCCTTAGGATTTCTTACTCATATTGTGATTATGTATCTTTTGTGATGTCCTTTTACGCGAGCCTCAAATAAGCCCAACACATCTAGCAGATGTTAACACGTAGACACCTGATTCACCATACATATTGCTCAGCACTACCCTATCCATCTCCTCGCATCCCATGCTCAGAAAACCCATCCTCTTCTTTGATTATGCCAAGTCCATAGACCTCACGTATCTTCCACTCTATTCACTCTATCACGAGACATCCACCCCCGTCTTCTCGCACCAACTTCCACGTCCTCCACAGCGCGCCTCAATCTCCGTCACCTACTCCATAGCGCGCTTCAAACTCCTTTTCACCACCACCACATCACCAACACCACAACACCCCCCCGCA